>Ga0157364_1007148_pt1 | contig 11544 bp, 8 predicted proteins | sample AttsexASBM2_FD_111476 | JGI IMG/M metagenome (GOLD analysis project Ga0157364, IMG submission 111476) | Fungus gardens microbial communities from leaf cutter ant in Ribeirão Preto, State of São Paulo, Brazil - Atta sexdens ASBM2 | ecosystem: Host-associated > Fungi > Mycelium > Unclassified ...
AAACTATCCGACTAGAATTTGTGTGAGATTAATCTTATATGTTATAAAGATCTGATTTGGTTGACGTAAGGTAATCCTAAATAAGATACACCTAACAAAATTCTCATTAGGTTTGAGTATGGTTGACCTTTGTAAGATTGTATGTTATAAGGACCTGGTTTGGTTGGACCTAAAATAATCCTGAATAAGGTATACCTAATATAAAGAAGATTCTCGTTAGATTTGAATATGATTAATCTCGTTTCTAGTATGCCACGAGACGGACGAGTTTTTCGTAGGAAAAAAAACATCCATAAGTTCTATAAGAAGACGTATGCAAGTATCAATTTGAATAATCTTCTAGAGATTATAAAATTCCTTCAGAGTATGCCTTCTGAACCTCTGAAATATATGTTTTTTTGCCTCTTTTGGGATGTGATGCTAAATTAATAATATTTGAACAATTTCCAACTTTATCCAGTGATTTTAGTCGTTCCTGGCTAGGTTGACCTTATTTCATTATCAGGTCCTGAAGGATCTGATAAGGACCTGATAAGATTATCCGGATGAAGATCCGACTATTGCGTTACTAATCAGGACCCGATGAACTTATCAGGACCTGATAACGAAATAAGATCAACCTGATTAGGATCTGCTAAAATCCTTGGATAAATTTCTAGTCAGATATATGTCAAACGATAGGACATTAATATAAAAAAATTTAAGTTGAGCATAGTAATTTTGAAGATACGGGGAGTCAATACAATTAAATTCCTAATATTTCCAATATTGTTTAACACTATAGACACAAAAAAGTTAATACTTCCTTTATAATAGTGTGGGGTCTTGACTAGAATTAGTCTAAATGGCTTCTGACTCCACTGTCTTGATCTCATTATACTTCTCATTATACTTCGCTGCTGGCTTTTACATTTAGCTTCGAGATCAACATCACCGTGGACGCTTGCAGAAACGATTCACGCTGGATATCACATCCTGTCGTACAGTTAACATGAAAATATTGCAAATTGGTGCCGTCGTCCTTCGCGGTTTTACCGTGACGATAAGATCCCGATCTCGGTCGAGTATCCAGTATCTCAGCACGAAGAATGCGAGATGAACGGGCTACGTGGTTATTTTTGAATGGTCCTCTTATCCAGATAAGCTATCGTATCGCTCGCGTAAACGCTATCAGGTAATAACAATAAATTTCATTTTGAAAATGGAACGTTGGAAGCGAGCAGGTACGGTGAATCAATCGACGTAGCTTATCGCGTAATATTTTCGCCATAAAGTATCAAATTGACATGCGAAATCTGTACTTTCATCTCGTTTCTATCATCAGCGAATTTGTTTAAAAGAGATTTGCAGAATTAGATAAGGCTGAATTTGTATAAAACAATTAAAGGGACATGTATATGTATCAAAGTTCTATTACGCTTCTGCGTCGATTGGATTTTTGACGATTGAAAGGCCGACATCAAAACGCCAATTTGTGGTCGTGGCGCAAACACAGACGGAAAACAAACAGGATAATATCGTTTGGCTTCAAAACGTTTCTGCCGACCTCAGCTGATTCGAGAATATTACAACCGGTGCTCAATGGGTGCCGTTACTGCGAGATTCAATTCACGTCCGATATAATTGTGAATTCAAGAATTTTCGTTAAATGTCGCGCGCGTATTCAGTTGGCGTTCCAATCTCGACTTTCATATTACATGATACGTAAACTGATACTCTTGTTTGCAATAGAGACCGACATCAATATGCCGAAATCTGTTATTAGCGTTATCATATCAGGCCGTGTCAGCACGGTGATGCCAATCATCAAAATATGAAATACGATATTTCAATTCCGTGGTCGAATTATCCGTGGAAACCCTACCCTTCTAAACCTCGTAATACAATACTAAAAAAGTACATAATTATATTCGTTACTGAAACGCCACAACATAATGAAAATCATTCTTGATTATTCTATTATCATTTAAAAAATAGAATTGTGTTTCAGTGCAAATAAAAATATTAGAATGATGTTACACTTCTTAAAAATAATTAAAAAAAATTTTAATCTAAAAAATTAAGATTAGATGTAATAGTCGAGATTTAATAATTATATATCTATTGATTTATGATATAAGAAATTCTGCTTTAAAATTAGCAGCAGAACATAAGTAAAAAGTTGTGTATGAATACTTAATAATCGTGAAACTAGGAGAGTATGGAAAGTTGCGAATTCGCCGACTATCGAGAAATTAGCAAAATTAAGTTCCTCTCATTTCCCGAGGAAAACCAATTAGAGCCATTTGCAGATTTCCGGAGTTCCTAATTCGCGTGACCGCCAGTTGAAAACAACGCCGCCGGATGACACAATTTATTCCATTCCCGTGTTTCAATGTCGATTAGTGACCTGCTTGCTTGTTATTCTGTAATATCACAATGAAAGCTAAAGAGAGTACTCATTCGCCGTGTATGTCTAACAATTGAAAACAGAGTCGCCATGTTAGAGTCACAAACTACACTCCCGTCGCTGTGTATTTTTCTTTCGGGAACAAGCTAGATTTCTGTTGGATTTAATCGCAAAGCTTTAGCTAATGCAATGAGCTTGCTACACGATTATCTTCTCGGCTTAATGACCAGCTCGACTGTTAAGGAACGACAGCAAGTGTCATGTCTTCTTTAGCCATGTAGATGTATCTCTTCGTAAAGGCATGCTCGCCAAGCCTTGCTATATTAACCGAAGAAATAATCAAAACTCTTGAAGCTATTCGCACTGCACATAGACGCGAATTCACCGGCAACTCCAACTTTCCGGCTCGTAATTAGTTGCGAACTTATCAAAGCCCGATAAGTAATCCGGCCTGGGTATGTCGTTATTTGTCGGCGGGACCTTCCTGATAACGGAGATAAGTGCGAAAGAACAATTTCACGAAACTTCGAAACGACTTAATTACGTGGTTCCACACCCTCGAAAATCAGGGAAAGGCAGGAATACCCGAGTGTAATCTTAATCCGAGCCTGCCAAGCAAGCAGATCGCAGATGATCGCGTTCTGAGAAATTGCCGATCGATAGGTAAGGCGTGTTCGTTCCTTCGCGGCACTTCCACACAACTTCCATCGACGATTTCGAGACGGTGCCAGCTAGGCAAATTCACGTATGTAAGGAAAGTTATATTCCCGTGTATAAAATTCAAGCTTCGACTTGAGACGGCGGAAAAAGGTGAGTTTCCAACCAACGATATTTCCTGGTCCTCCAGTGACACTCCAACTGCATCTAATGTGGCACGGATGTCTCACTTTTTCTTTTTCCATATCTGTTTTTCGCAATATCTTCCTTCTGTAAAGGTGCGAGAAGAATCTTACTGCTGTTGCTGTTTGGTTCGAATATACGACACTAATCGATAATCGAAGTTCTCTAAGTACCTATCATCTCCATAGACGACATAGATATTAAGCATTTCCTGATCTTTTTTTAGTTTCTGTGGTCCATTGAACATATGGCAGAAATGAACAGATCAATATCTTTTTCTTTAACTCTATCAATATTTTTCTTCAACTAAATACTTTAGAGAAAAAGAGAGGGAGAAGAATACTTCACTATTCACTCTTTCTAAACCGACAGTGACAATTTTATAAGAATGTGTAATCTGTTCTTATTACATCTATGCGCTTATTACCAAATAAATACCAACTAACAGTAATCAATGTTATAATTCCATACTGGACAATATAAATGTAATGTGACACATATTGTACAATTACGTCAATTATATTATTGAATGTGAAATTATAACATTGATGTTACGTTATTATTGTTACTGTTTACTGGATACATTTTTAGTATCTTCATTTTGTTGGAAGTTTTTAAGAGTACAAGTATATAATCACTTATCGTACACGGAGAGAATTTTTTCTTAGTTTATCTTGAAAATATAATAATCATAGGATAATATTGTAATTTCGAAGAATTTTATGTAAATCTTTCTCATTCATTAAGAAAATTCCAATAAAATACAAAATAAATTTGATTAATTTTATTGAAGTGCATAGTAAAATTAAAAATCTTTAAAATATTGTATTGTATCACAACTATATTTTGAGAGTAAATTTTAAGAAAAAATTCTCTCCGTGTAACAAAGTATTTCAAAGATACGTATTTCAAAGAAAGATGATCCTCTAAGATAAAAATTAAAATAAAAAGATATTTCATCCTTTATAGTCCAACATTTCATTGAATCTTCGCAATATCTATTTATTTATTAATAGGAATATGATTGAAATCTACAATGATTTCTTCCTGAGTGGAAAGAAAGGGAAAAGTTACGTTCCAATTATTATTTTTATTAAATTCCGATTTTGATATGCTGTGAGCTTAATAATCTCATATTGGATCTTGAATTTATAATATGCACTGATTGGAATTTTATTCGCAGTTTGCACCTTCTAGTGCACATGATTGCGACAGCAGGCGCGATTAAACGAGGTAGATTAAACGCGAGGACAAACTATTCCGATGGATAGAAGCAAGTGCGAAAAAGGTTAACGTGGAGACGAGAGAGGTTTCGGAAGCCGACCGGATGTACGGAGCGCTGGATTGTTTTACAGTTTGCCTAACTATCTAAAGCATCCTATGGCCGTTAAGCTGCGCGGCCGCAAGGCAGAGAGAATCTGGTCCCGGTAGATGGAACGCGTTTTCCGCAGACAAGTATAGCTCGCGTCCGCAGCGAATTTCGATGGAGCACCGATTGTTTCGCACTTGATTATCCGGAAAACCGCAGTGCGGCCCGTCTGGTTCTACACCGGCGGCGCCATAACTCGTCCTGGTAACGTACGCTGGAGCCAACTATTCGCATATTGGTTAATTTAACGTGTTGCTCTACTACCACTGAACCAGGCAATCACCCCAGCGCTCTCGCGATTAATTATTTATTTTATCTCACATCAATTTAAAGAGTTTTCCGAGACGGTATAAGAACCGTTATTGGTACAAGAACGTTTCAAGTGCTGTGCTGTGTGTTTCGTAATTCAATATACAATTTTCTATTATTAGACGTCACATAATATAATTATTAGACACGTTTTATATATGTTATTTTAAGACAGCGTTATAATTCTACTGCTCTTTTTTTGAATATTTATGGAAGAAAGAACAGCATTTGATTGTGCTTAAAATTTAATAAGAATCAACGTTATGTAATAGATATAAGAATAATTCTATTATACGATTTATTAAGGAAGTTTTTCTAAAACAAAAATAAACTTCTTTCATGAAAAAAGCACTTAATAAATAAACGGCGAGTACTATATTGGAATAAACGTGGACTGTGGCGCAAAATTAAAAGGCAAATAAAGTGCCGTATTTAGTCAGCTTGACGACGCTATTTCGAGAACTCTCCAAGCAACGGAGCTCGTCCCTAGGTATTCATCGCCCCGAGGGGCAACCATTCATTCGAGGCGTTCGATCCAGGACCGTCTCGGCAATCATTTTCAATTTATTCGGAGAAAGCTTGCGAAACCTAAAGCAAAGTGCCTCTTCCGACGCCTACGCCCGCAACTCGTCTTCCATCCGCCGTCCCCTCGCGGGTCTTTCTAAATTAAATCCACCATATCAGACACGTTTTATTTAATCAGAAGCTCAACTTGGGTGTCACCCGAGCTTGCTTGGATGCTATCGGCTCGTCTTAAGCGACTTTCAAAGCTATTGCCTGTTAACCGAAACGAAATCACAGTCGGAATAGGCGCAGACGGGATATTCGCAAAGGCTTAAGTCGATCTGGACGTATCGGATGCGTAGAACCGAGAAAAAAAGGGGAAGAACAAATTTAACTTCCGGAGAATCAATTTCAACCGCTTATAATATTAACGTCTGCAACAATAATAATAATAATAATGTTAACAATAATAATAATGATAGTAATAATAACAGAAATATTAATAGGTCGCATCGCTTCTGTATTAATTTGTGGAATAATTGTAAGTATTCTATTTCAAAATTATAATGCCGCATTATAAGCCGATTTATCAATCATTAAAATCAATTTCATCCGCGCCTGTTAGCAAATAATTGTTCTGTAATTGAACGCTATGCTTAACCACATTTTATTAATAATTTAATGTATGACTAGAATAATACTATGATATATGTCGTATTTAATTACTATTAATGTAAACGTATCATCACTTGCCTATCTTAAAATAGTTCAGTGAACGTATACAAGCCACAGTTAAGTAAGACCATAACCCGGCATTCGCGCGATATCACGAAACACCGAGGAGAGTGTAAATTGCGGAAGAGAAACAGATGCGGCCCCCAGGTTCTTAAGCCGCCGTTAATAAAGGTTACGATAGTGCGGGGGATGGGAGGGGATGCAAGATGATTAAAAATAATCCCGGCTACTTCATCGCTCGCGGCTCGTTGACGAATGATCTTATTAAGAGATTAAATTTAAAAGAGCCACCTCGTTTCCTCATTTCCTAATATTAATACAGCTAGGGATTATGGCGCCCGCGGGGTTGTACACTTTTTATCGGGCCATAATGACGGTAAGTAACGAAGTTAACTCGAGTCCGCCCTCTACAGTCCTCTTTCACCGTCCGTTCTCTTTTCGCTACCCTTTCGCTCTGTCTCTATTCGATCTGTCTTACAGAGAAAGAAAGCAAAAAAAAAAGAAGACAAAGCCGAGAATGCCTTGTAAGAATATTTAGAGCCAAGCGATGGGCGTGGCTGTTTGGGGATTTCATTAACACGTCGATTACATTATTTTGTGATTTTTCTACCAGCTGGAGCGAAACTAGTGGCATGTGAAAGAGATACCGGTTTGCTGACGGTGCTCCAAGGATCTCTCGCGAATGAAGGATCGCCTGGGATTAAATATCAAGAGGTTGTGTGAAAGAACCTGTCTCTTCCTGGTGAAACATTGTATATTGCGAGCAACCACAGCAGTGCCGCCGCTTTAAGAAACCTCTCGGAATTCTCGGTACCTCGACGAAATCTACGTCCTTGCTAATTAGAAGACTGACGAGCGAACAGAAGACTGGGACTAAAAAGAGGAAGGGTGAGGAGTATAAATAGGGGGCAGGAAACAGAGAATGGTCGAGCGCGAGCTTTGCCTTCGTGAAAAGAGAACCAACGACCAAAGGAACAAAACTGAACAGTCTTTGAACCGACGTCGATAAGACGCCTGGCATCTATTTAAAGGCCAAGATTCGTATCTTGGTATTTAATATTAAGTATATTCCTTTTGATATTCCTCGGCGACACTGCACTGTCTTAACAGGTTACCCAGGGAAACGATTTACTCGTGGTCAATATACACAGAAAGAAGCAAAAAACTATCCTCCACAAACGCTTTGATAAATTTACTATTTCATACGACTAATTGCATAATAGTTATAATGTATCTCTCGTTTAATTAAAAAAAACAAAAATCAGTACAGATAATTTTAAAAATCATACATAGAATTACCTATTACGTCTATGTAAAAAATTTATCATATTGGTGAATCTATAGTATCAAATTTAATCTACTAATTTACTACTGCTAATTAATATCAAATTTAATTTAATTAATAATCACTGTTTCTACTCAATATAATTATTTTAGATTAAAACAATGAAATCAAACGGTTTAAAACAGTTCAAATTTAGTTAAATTTGATACCATAAATTTAACAATGCACATTTCATAGATAGTTAAAACGAGATTAAGAATTATGTGTATTTTTTAATTAAATTAAAAAATTGTTAAAAAATTAAATATTTTTTCTATATTGTACTTAAAAAATATTTTGATAGCGATTTAAAATAAAAAATTATTTTAATAAGTATATAGACATGCTTTAAAAAATAATTAAGGTGAAAAAATTTTTATTAAAGTTATAAAATTATATTATTAAGTATGAATATTGTGACCTTATTGTGAACTATTTCATTTGTATGTAACATTTATTTTTATATGAAAAGTTTTTCAATTCTAATCACTTTTATTGCAGAGCAATACATCTGATATATTCTTAAAATTTAATTACTTACTTTTATTACATTGTTGTTTTCAAGAGATATTCACAAAGATAACATCGTTGCGGCAATTTCTCTGGCTAGAGCACAAACTTTTGCCTTCACGTTTTATCTATTCGCGACGGTGGCCCGCAATGTCGGGGGTGGATCGCTACAAAAGCTGAAAACAATCCGAGAAGGTGATTGATGAGCCAAATCTAATGGGATATATCCGGCATAGCATCGCCGTTAAGATAAAAGCGAGTCTCGTCGTCCTCTGCGTTCTTACGCATTGCGTTAGTCGGCGATAATTCAAAGAAGCAGCTCGTCTCGGATCTACCAAGGGGGTGTAACTATTCATCGCTAGAGTTTCTGCCTCATTACTTTGCGGAGGATACGAGGGCGAAGAGTATCGCGGTCCCCATGATTTTACGTCGCCTGGAGGCGATAGGCGGCATTTTGTTGTTGGGCGTAACGCGCCAAATCGCCACGATACCGTTTTACACAGCTCTATCCCGGAACAGTTTCGACGTAATTTCATTTATATCGCGCTATGGCGATTTCATTTATATCGCGCGACGACGATATATCGACGCGATCTTCGAGTGGCGGAATAAAAGCTTGCTCGTAGCCACCCAGCTCCACTATAGAGATTCCCCTATGAAGTTTTATTACCGAGACGTTATACTTCTAGCTTTCCTAGACAGGTGCCCACTATCGTAGTGCATCGTCGACTGCTTGAACATGAACGAAAGATTTCGCATGAAAGCATTCCTAAATTTATAGGGAATCCGCTTGATATTTGCGATAAAAGAATTCACCTGATAAATTTGTTAAACGATCCCTTTTCACAAAGGGAGAGTATTAAAATTGTATTGTAACACTGTCTAGGTATAATCTATTTTTGAAATGAAATTTTTAAAAATAAATTCTAATTTTTATTTAAAAAAATAAGTTTATTTTTATCTGCAATTTAATTCACTTTGCCTTTATTTTTAAACTTTTATTCAATTCTCATCAAAATTAAAAGAATTGTGATTCGGTTGAGAAATGCGTTTCTACAATTCTAAAAGTAAAGCTTCTCTAGTTTCGTAAATTTGTCCCTGTAAAACGTTTATAATACGTCTATTATAAATGCGTATACGTCAAAGACAGAGAGATCCCTTAAAACGAACGTTTAATTACGCTTCGGAGTAATTGTCACCTCGCAGACGACATAATGGCGTTCCTCGTGTCAGTCGTAGCTGCTAAACCCGAATATTGCTCCGAATTATTGCCAATGCGGTTTCGCCGTGTCGGTTTGCATGAATAGCTCGGTGCGACCGCAATTCTGAGCAGGACGAACCCAACTATTAAAAACAAACGAACGTTATTTCGTCAATAAATTTCGAAGACGTGTACGAGTTATAGGAACAGACACAGTTCCTTTTTATAGCCTATTTTAGTGAACGACTCAGTCGTCAGCGATTTCAGCGAGAATACAATAGACGTCGTCTATGTCTGTCGACATAGCAAACCAAAGATTCTCAAATAAAAATCTTGAACAATACAAAGTGTCTTATAAGACTGTAATATGACGATGAATTGAAAATAAAAGACCTTACCAGTCAAGCTGGATCTTTATAGTACTAAAATAATTCTGTATGAATTTATATGCTACATATCCAGAAATTTTGAAATTTCAAGCTCGTATTTCACACAAAAACATGGGAACATATACTCTTAATGTGCCGCCTTAAAAAATGATTATAATACCACAGAATTCATATTATGCGAACGATTACAGGATACAAATCGCCCTTTATATCTCATTACGTTCCGCTACGAATCAAGAAATGTTGGTCCTTGATCATGCCCAGCGAGAGGCACGAACGTTGTACGTCTCCGCCAATTCAAAGGCATCACGTGGAAGACGTGCATGAGGCGTGCACATACTGCTCGTATTTGCGTATCGACGTATCGCTAAACACGTTATTCATCTTCGTCAGATATATCCCGCGTCGTTGGAATCCTCCCCGCGGTGAGGTGAGGTCGACAGGCAACCATGAATGTGCCCCCGCGGTTATGATATATCGAGGGACATTAAGACGCGGATGTGCGCGTGCAAACGGGGGTGTACACGCACACGCGAGCGTCGCGGTGGCTATTATGCCTGCCAGGCTCGTCAATCGACACGTCGGGGGTTATCTCCTCCGGATTCGGTCCTTATTACATTTTTTCTTTCTTTTTTTTTTTACGTCAACGTGAGAGAAATTAGCCTGGCGACAATGCCGGGCCAGGTATCACCCGCGTATCCGACCTTAAAGGCCATCCATCATCCTGGATGTACGCTTACCCCCGTAGTCTAATATTATCATAATGCCATTCGCACGTCCATTGTGCGACGCGATCAACGCTCGTGACGAAACGCCCGCGAGATTCGAGACCCTATCGTCGGCACGTCTGACAAATAATGTTCGCGCGCGTGAGAGGGCCATGATATTTTACACGCGACGGGCTTCCAGTTGAAAATCCGGTGCAGGCTTTACGGAACGTTCTCTGGTAAATCGATAAGCGAGTCTTATGTGATGGAATAAAATTGAATCTACGGGATCGAGTTTATCCTGGCGTCTACATCGAGAACGGCAGATAATCTCTTTCGCAACATTTACGCGACGTCCATGCATAACGAGGATTTCTTGTAAGAACGTTGCGGGAAGCATATGTTATTCTGAGAGTGTGCTTTTATCGATACGATGCTTGTTATAAAAATCAGTCTGACATATAATATAATAATTAAAGTGATAATAATACAAGGAAAAAATGATTTTGCTTTAAGATGTCTAAAGATTTAGTTGAATAAAAATGTAAAAATAATTTTGTTGGACCATTAAAATGATTGTGTTATATAATGTCCAAGTTGGTTGCCTGAATGTCAAAATTGTTTGTAATATTGCTTGAGTTTCTTACGTAGGTAATTATTTTGATGATCCAATAAAATTATTTTCAAATCTGTATCTTGCAAAATTAAATAACAAAATTGTTTTGTAGAATAATCCTTTTAAAAAATTCATCTTTACATGATAGTAGATTTGTGTATTTTACATACGTTTCTCATGAATTGAATTTAATCGACTATATTTCAATTTTATTTTTATATGTACTCTTTCATTCATTTAGATGAGAGAAATAATTATTGTATATAAAATGGAAAAATATAAAATTGAAACGCTATTAAATCTTGTTATCAATATCGGTATATCATTTCCATTATACTTTAGAATTATGTCTTTCCGTCTGTCTCATTTTAAAAAAGTAATAATGTATTATTTCGAGCGTTTCGCATTTCAGAAGCGATGGAATTGCCGCGAAATGGGCAATACAGCTCGCGTTACCGTGACGAAAGCACAGCCTTTCATTGCAGCGATCGTAATCAGACGGAAGAATATTGAATGGAATAAAATAGCTATCAACACGAAACACCAGACGATTCGAGGGAAGCACAAACATATATCGCGGCGTCAGTCGGGCGCACGCGAAATCGGAACACCGCAAATTCCCAAATAAACGGCGGAAACCTCGGCGGAGAG
>Ga0157364_1007149_pt1 | contig 11544 bp, 3 predicted proteins | sample AttsexASBM2_FD_111476 | JGI IMG/M metagenome (GOLD analysis project Ga0157364, IMG submission 111476) | Fungus gardens microbial communities from leaf cutter ant in Ribeirão Preto, State of São Paulo, Brazil - Atta sexdens ASBM2 | ecosystem: Host-associated > Fungi > Mycelium > Unclassified ...
ATTAAAAAATTTATTTTTCTTATACAAAATCCTAATAAAACCCTCAAAAAACCCACAGATTTCGGATTTTTTTAAGTGGGTAAAACCCAAAAAAACCCAAGTGGTAAGTAAAATAATGCTAATTCTACTGCAAAAGTTAAATTTCTGGATTAATTTAACATTTTGTAATTTAGAAACTTTGAGAACATTTTAGAAACTTTGAAGATATGCACATGTTTATTTCAGAATTTTGTAACTTAAAAATTTCTTACCTATTTTGAACTTAAATTCGAACTGTAAAGTTTGAAACTCTTTTCGAGTCTAATCAATTTTGACGAGCAAATTCATGATTATTCCTGATTCTTCGATTTCTAGCTATTTCGATTTTACGGTAATATTTTCAAAACGAGCTACAACATGATGATGACTCCTGAAATGTGTTCTTTACCATCGATTTATCCTCATCGTATAGGGTCGCTTCTCTTAACGCACAGATCACGAAATGTCTATTGCATATATGTGCATATAATGCTCAAGAGATACTCAATGTACCTATGTATGTACGTCGTGCGTACCGAGGGCGCAGATGTCATATCAGAACATTAGCATCGGCCTGAGGATGTCTGATGATTTTCGACATCACGGAAACATTCGCTACGTTATCTTCTGACGCTACAGGATCTTAATATGCGATAAAAGTCGAGAAAATTTAAAAAAACCGTAATGTGATATCGCAGGAAATTCTGTAGACTTATCAAATCGCTTTCATTTTACTTAAGAAGCATACTGAAGCATATTGAAGAAAATGATGTGAAATAAGAAGTAAAATTGAAGAATTGCCGGTAGATTTTATATAAAGAAAAAGTAATTTCGATCACATTTAAATTCTGTGATAATTAACACTCTTGCAAAAAGTTTGTAATTTTCAGATAGTCCTCGAAGTCGTGAAACAATTATCGTCATACACGATTGATTCTTTTTGTTGACAATTAATGTTTATTTATTACGAAATATAACCCAATTTTTTTCATATAATTTTCAATGTCAAGTTTAACGTGATTTAAAATTTATAAATAACAAGTTTATTAAACAAGTTTATTAATTCTTAAGATGTTATTTCTCTATTTTGAAAAGAAATACTAACTTTAATATCTATCTCTTATTTCTTATTTTACATTGCTTTTTCCAGTAGCTTAGCATATCTTTTTGCACAATTGAAATAAACTTTCGCTTATCCGTAACATCAGCCGTAGATATGATATTATTTGTAATGCCAGGTCCGCCAAATTTTAAAAGAATATGTAATCATGCGCTTGCAGCTCAGCCTCGCGATTATTTTTGCATGCTGGAGAGTAAATTTCACGAAAGGGTTCCAAGGAAGTAGGTTGGGATTTGAATTTAAACGAAGACCCTATCCACTCGATGTCGGTCTCGAGCTTTCCGGTCTCATGCGCGAGCGACAAGTATCGTTGAAAATTATTTTTGGACACGTTGGAGAAAGCAGCTTCATTGCGTTCTATGTAAAATAGAGGACGTATATGTGCGAAACGTAGAATACATTGTATTCAAGAATTAATAGGAACAAGTAAATGTTGCATCCTCTTACAAGTCCAAATGGGCTGCCATAGTAAAAATGTAATGTCTACAATTTTATTTAAAGCTAAATTCGATACGAAGAGTTATTATTGCTTGGTAATGAAACCAACTTAATTTGCAAGCTGAGTTAACTAAAAGTATGACCTTGTTATTCGTTTATAGTCCTGTAGCTTAATCTGAAAAACTCCTCACTCTGCAGTGTCAACTCCTCTGGCAAGGTCTTTACTTAAATTTTCGTTAAGGAAAAGTTGCCTTTAATTTTATTCAACGAAACATCTTTACTGAAAATGTTCACAACTCGCGAGAAATCTAGTGTTAGTGGGTCCTTCGCTTCCTGTTTTTCTGTAGTTCTCAAGTTGCACAGTGTTGTTTTAAAGGTTCTAGATTTTAGTTTAGTCGGGTTTCAGGACGTTGCTCTAAAGTTTATGGATTCTTCACGTATCCTTTTACGGATCTCTTTTCCGTGAAAGTTTCATTGTAGAGAGGACAGCGTACGCGATCCACGATCGTGTGCGGTCAACACTGTTTGGCTAAAATCCAGTTCTTTCGATGTCGTTTTCGTGATGCTCTGGGCAATGTCGGTGTTGTCACAGCACGATGAATTCTGGTGAGAAAGATATTAGGATAACTGTAAAAACGTGAAATTAGCCGAGTGCATGTCGTAGCACTAGCTTTTATTCTTGTTCGTCTGCTCGATTTATTTTGTGTTTACATTTTCTTTCTTCCTGGCTAGTACATTTAGCACGATGAAGCGAAAATCCACGATCTCGTTAGAAACATGATGCGAAAATTTCGCGGCGGTGATGATGTTGTTCTTTATTATCGCGTTTTCTTTTTATGATCTCCCGTCGACCAGAAAATATCCATCGACAATAAGTTGAAATTAATTCTATCGTTTGTCTCACTTCAAAGCCGAATACTATTCTTTTTAATTCAATAGAAATAACTTCGCGTATACATATGTACTTGCACGTCTGTGTTTTTATTATATTTTAGGTGAATTTATTTAATATAAATATATCAGTTTGCCACGATGACGGACGAATATGGAATTTAGCTTTATTTTCTATTTGCTACGGAGTAAAAATTTATAACCAAAATTTATAAATTTCATACCAAAAATATATAAATTTAAAGTATCGCAATATAAGATATAAATATATGGCATATATAAATGGCAATATATAAAATTTTAAAAAATAAGTAAAATAAATACATAAAAAGAAAGACGCACTGAGAAATAAATATATATCATTGAAAATATGTTCTGTGTACGCCAGTCCACAGAATCACGGTTCTACGATATCAAAGATTTATGAAAGCGCGTATTTCTACTCTGTGATAACAGAGAAACCTAATATGGGCTCGTGAAATAAAATATCCATGGACTTGAATATATCTATACTCTAGAGATCTGTCTACTTAAAAGAAATTGCTTCGAAAGTATTTCCACTTGAACGAAATTACATATTAAATTAATAAAAATTTTGAATAACAGTAATTTATAATATCAAGAAATTTTGTATCAAAGGTAACATGATATGATTTCCTTTTTTTTTTAAAATGACGCAAGTAAAACATTAAATTTTTTAGAAAAGGGAAAAAATTATTTTCAACTTAAATAACATCGACATTGCTTTTAGAAAACTCTTTTTGAATTTTGAGAGGATATCTTCTGTATAAAATTATAACAAATTTCGAATAATTTATCAAAAGATATGACTTAAAACAACAATTTATATTTACTTTGATTAAAATGACTACATTTAAAATAAAATTCTTCTTTAAACTTTACTTATCAAACAAAACTGTCTAAATATTCTCTGCAGGAAGTTCCTATTTTTATTTACAAACTCAAGATGTATCTCTTTTGTAAAAGGTATTGATGAGATTAATGAAGGTAATGATGTTTTTGAAAAGCTCAATAACGAATATTATTTGACGAACGGATTGTGAAGTTAAGTTAGATTACTTTTGATAATTGATAGAATAATCTTTATTTAATTTATTCATAGTAGCAATTGGAAAATCATATTTGAAAGGGGAATGATATATGGATAACGTACGGAATTAAAGAACTCAATTTAATAGAAGTCATAGATTTGCAGTATCATAGAAGTATCATACAATATCAAAAATATATATTGAAAATATCTATGTCATGAAAGATTTATCTTGTCAAGAATTTATAGCGCGAAACGTTTCTAATGCCACGAAGATCTCTGATAACACGTTTCAGGAGAGGCAGCCACATGATAATAGATGGTGCATTACGAGACAACAATTGAACATTGAATTTGACGCAACGCAACGCCATGCCGTGCTTAAATCGCTTTTCAACAGGAATTTCTGGTTACATCTCAGTTCGGAAGCACGAAACACGTATTCGGGTAATTGACAAGCGTGCAGAGAGCTTCTCGATAATTCGACGGGCTGCAAATTCGCACATGCACGTGCCGAGTGAAGGTAAACGATGTACACAGTGTCCCCTGATCTGCATTCAATTACCGCTAATCTCATTGTTGAATAAATGATGAAACATCAGCATTCACGGATAAATATAGAACAGTTCATTTTAGCTACTCGCCAAAATGTTCACGATAATGAAAAAAAAATGTACAATATAATTTTCATAATTTTTAGGAGTTTGTAATAAGGAGTTAGTAAATCAATATTAATCCTCTTTATTCATGCCTCGGCGATTCTCTACTCTTACGAATTTTGACAATAATTTGCATCTGCAAAAGGAGGACTAACGACTTATTCCAAAGGGAACATAATTCGTCTGCCTCGGCGGCGAAATTTGTTCGTAGGGACATTACTATCCCGAACTTTAGTACAAGTTTCACAAAAGACTCATGGTAGTACAAGGGAGATCTTAAGGAGAAGCGAGGTTACCTCCCAGTCTCTTTGAGTGGAAAGGATGGACGTATTATCCTAAAATGCATCCTTTTCGAAGTATGCTCGAAGAGCTGTATGTACGCGTAGATAATTCACCTAAGCCTTTTTTGCGGCGCATACTGAAAAGAGAATACATTAGCAACAAGTTTATTCCGCAAGGAATCTGGAATTTTTTTTTATAGGAAAAGTTTAATAGAGTTCACTTATCGCGAGTAGTCATCTCGAACTTCCGTGTAAAAGGAAACAATGAATTAAAAATAAAAGTTCTAAAAACAACGTTCGTTATAATATATTTAGGATACAATTTTTATTAAAAATTCTAATTAAAAAGAAATATTGGTATTATCTGCAAAATTGAAAGAAAATAGAAAAAAATATTTAGATAAAATATTTTATATTCTTTTTCTTAATATAATAGAGGAAAAAATAATAATGTAGATTACTTAAAATTTTATTTAAGATTTTATTATAATTATCACCATGTCTTGCGAAAGATTTCTAATTTGTTTTTAGATGAATATCAAAATTGTGAAACAATTACTTCCACGATTGGCGTCTTTTTATCGACAATTGATGTTTATCTATTACGAGATATATTTAACTTTCTTCATATAACATTCAATAACAGTCAAATTTAACATTTAAAGTTCGTAAATAATGAATTTAAATCCTAAGTTAATTCTCAAGTTTTTTCTATTTTGACGAAATAAATAAATTTGAATAACTATATTTTTTTGTTGGGACACAATTTTGTCAATATTTCTGTATTGGATTTTTTAACAAGTGAGTCCTAAAATTTTTAATAAGACATACTGAAGAGTTATTTTTCCTAAAAGTTCTTTGTAGCTTACATTTTAAAATGATTTTAAGAAATCCCTAGAGATGTCTATGAAGCGGAAAACAGATACTCGTGGTAAACATTCACGAGAACAGGATCAACGCGGGAGTATTGCTTGAAGAGAATGTATTCATGAAGAGGAACTTCTGAATCTAAAATCTCAGTACAGTTAAAATTTTCTATGAATTCAAGCTATTTGAACTTCACGGAAAGTTTAAAGAATAAACCTGAAGAAATCAGATTCTGTAAAAATATAGGGAGCACTCACTTTACCATCACAGTCACAGATAATCATATCATAATATCTCTTTTTATTTCAACAATTTTTCGAACGTATTTTGCGAACCATCTTAAATCATTTTGAATGTGTTTTGTATTAAACTTAAATTATAATAAATCATATATAGCATATATATCTCGTTTATTATCATTGAACTTGAATATGACTAAATAAGACATTACACAAAAAAAAAACAAAATGAGGATCCACATTACTTTTTCTTCTATTAGTTATATGTAAAAAAAATTTTGAATGATTGATAGAGAATGATTTATACTTGCAAAGCTAATTAGTAATCTGCTTATGTGCCAAATGTTAAATTATTGATTTAATCTGAACATTCATTTCTCCTCCATCACATAAATTTCAACTGAATATAATGATCTCCATTGATTTTCCTCGGAAACGTCATTACCATTGATGCAAAGAGAAGGGCGTTCGTGCGTATCGAGGGCGAGGGCGGCATTGCTCCAGTTACAAGTGGAGCGAGGAAAGAGGATGTCGTGGTAGAAGTACTCTACTGACGGATCCGCCAAGGGTACGAGTTCAATTTTCCAATTTCCCGGACTGCCACTCTCCCCCTCGCGGCTGTTCGCCTGGAATATTTCCCCGATTTACCGGGGACCAGTCCGTCGCGCCATGATTTCCCTTTTTTCCCCTCTAACACTTCGTCCGGTTATTTAAGATTCCCGCGGGCGCTCCGTCTTCTATTTTAAAAATCACTCCCGTCCGCTTAGTATGCCGGGACGGCTCATGCTAGTCGACTGTGATATTGCCTTAGCGCGCTATCCACCCTCACCCTTTCTCCCTTTCGTATCCCTCCGCCGACGTCGCTGTTCCCATCCAACTCCCCCATCGGCTTTGTCTCTTTTCGTTTCTTCGTCTCTGCTCATTCGATCTTGCATTCCAGAAGCTTCCGGGGTGTCTAGGTACTAATATTACTATATATTTTCGGTTTCCTGCGCATTTTAAGTTATCTCCAATTCCGAGATTTAAGGATTTGCGAGATATTTAATTCTTGAACATCGAAATTCGTAGAAGTCTACAAAGATATATCACGCAAATTACATGAGAATACACATATGTGTAACGTACGTCACGATGAAATATCGTAGAAGATATTTGCGGAACATGAAATTTCCCTATGGAACCAACTATTTTAAACACGCGAGAACATTATTATTAAGTTAACAAAAAATTCTTGATACTTAACAAGTATCTTGCAAATATCTTAAGTTTAAAAGAAAGTGTTGAACGAGAATATTCCTTGAGATCGATCCCAAGAGAAAGTATCCGATAGCTTTAATTATGTCACTTATCCGTAGTTACGACATTTTCCGATAATTACTGGAGAATCCATAGAGCGTGCCTTACAAAATAAAAGAAGCTGGAGTATCGATGAAACAAGCTAGACAAAGTTTCCCAGAGGTATACTCGAGTTAAAACTCGATGATTCGGTAACGATTTAATTGAAACTACAGACTTTTACTTTTCAACTTATGGAATTTGAAGACACGTTGCCTTTACCTGCATACATCATGAAAATAATTGTACCAAATTGCGACGAACATTTCGAGTTATCGTTCCCTCATTCTCCCAAGAAAGTATTGATATTCGATATTCACTAAGGAAACAGCATGAGAAATTACACTTGTAAATATATTTTACGGTGGTGAATAAAAATGCTCCCGTTCTTTCTTATTTTTATTCCGCTGGCATCGTCGCGCTTTTATGAAGAGGCTGTTTCAGAAACTAACAATTCAAGATCATGGAATTGGAAATTCCAAAAAGTCGAGGTCCTATAAATTCAAAAATGTAAAACATGCAATATGGATATAATTCAAATATATTGAATGTTATTAAAATTGAAGGAGTGTTTTTAAATATTTCAAGTCAATTACCTCAACAACTCAAGAATTTAAGATATATGCGCATTCCAGAAATTTAATTTAATTAAGAATTTCAGAATTCGAGAATGCAAAAATCCACGGTATTAGAAATGTAACTTATGAAAATTCTGTTGGAAGAATCCTAGCAAACAAATTAACATTAAATAATATTTTTAACGTCATTTTAACATTAAACTAATGATAAATAATGTCAATTTGTTTATAATTTTAAAAAAGTAGAGACCTAGAAAAATTAGTTTTAATTCTAGAATTATTTAAAGTCAACAACTTAATAACTCAAGAATTTAAGATTCTGTGCATTTCAGAGAATTTTTAATATTCAATTAAAAATTTTAAAGAATGAGAGAGAAAGAGAGAGAGAGAGAGAGAGAGAGAAATCCAAGATATTAGAAAGTGCAACATATGGAAATTCTGCTAGAAGGGTATAATTTAAAAAAATGAAGAAAAACCAATTCTAATTCTAGGAAATGCGAATTAATCAGTAATCAGAAATTTCGAGGATTTACGGTTAAAAGAAGAATCTTCAATTCATTAAAATGTAAATTGGAAATTTAGTTAGTAATTTCTTACTCATATTTTCATCTATATTAAAGAATGTGGTGAATTGTGCAGATTTGATCAAAGTTAATAACCTCTAAGTTAAATCTGGAGAAACGGCATCGATTATCCTTGTCCGGGATAATTCTCATCATGAGAGTAACGGAAAGTTACTTTCATTTAATTGAGTACAGGGCCATCGAGAAGTTCTCATCGAGATGCCAATAGATTCTTCGAGATACTGAGTTCCAAGCAGTATCTCTGCAGCTCCACGTTGACAGGAGTCTGACGAAACGTGACGAGCTAAAATCCAGTTAACGATAATTAAGGTTTCCACGCGACTTCGCCCTAAGATGCCAAATTTTCTCGCTCTTTTGACTCGATTAACCTTTGTAACAGATACCAAAGACATAATTATACACACACCATTAAACCTCAATTTTGTACTCCGTGTAATAATTTTTGAAATTTTTAATTTTGTAATTTTTCAACCTTTTTTATTTTAGTGTCGGCTTCATAAAGCTTTTAATATGTGGAGATTTTGATATTAAATTTCAAATCTTTAAATTAAATAAAAATAAAATAGTTGTGGTTTTAAATCGAATTTAATCAAATAATATTAAATCTTTATAATATTATTATAATTAACAAAATTTGTATTTTTTTAATTTTATAAGATTTTTTACTATTGATTAAATTTTTAAAGTTTACGATCCTAATAAAAAAAATTATACGATTGACTAAATGTTTAATTACTTACTGGCTGACAATAAAGAGTGATCCTCATCGCAAGTTTGTTTCAATTTAAATATATTACAGTTTTAATCTTTGACTCAACAATTTTTTCTGAACTACATTTTTATTAAATTGGACTGCGCATTGCATTTTTGAGAATCTGGATTATCCTTTTGTAAGAAGGATTAATATTAATTTGGCTTACTTAATGGCAGTATCAGCGTTATTTTTATATTTGGCAATATCTTTTGCAATTGAATCATGATGGATATCCAGGATTTATTTTCCGTTAACTATATATATTCGTCGTTTGATTCTCAGCGATATTTTTTGAATGTTTAGTAAGTAAATCCAGGATCTACTTTCCGTCGACTACATATAATTGAAATCAATTCTAAAGAACCAAGATCTACTTTTAATCATTTTTTGTTCATTGTATCTCTATAATTAGTTATCTTTGTTAGCCTATTTTAGTCAAACGTTTTTATATATTGTATATATTATAGTTTATAACTTTGAAAATGACCTGAAGAGAGTCGAAACGTTAGTTTTTTGTAGACATATTTTTATCTTGTTTCACTTTTATTTAATATCAACTGTACATTAAAATTTGTTTTGGTTTCTTAGTATAATTTCTTTTATTTGAGCCACACTTTATTGTGTATTTTTACAATCCTAGTTTTATTCTCTCATTCTCACTGTATAGCTTTTTATTTGATTTATCAACCTTATTCTTACGGATCAATTGATGATGATAATTTTGCATCCTATCTCTCGAGCAAATTCTTTTTATCACAGGGAATACTTTTTTATTGCCGATAGAGAAGACTTACGCATTAAGTAAGTAATAAGAAGGAATTTTATTAGTATCCCTATAAGCCCTTTGTTAAGATACATAAAGATACCTTAATGGCTGTTCAATGAAGTCATTAATACGCCCAGAAAGCTGACCGACTTTCTCGAGCTTAAGAATGTTCACTCTTCTATGAAATTACAAGAAATCGAAAATAATATGAGCTACTCCAATGCACTTTGATAGAAGGTTTTTTTTAAATTAAATATCAAAGAACGCACACATATTAAACATGGACAGCCGATAATCAGAATAATTATTTATTCGAAAAATATTAATACTTTCATTTCTGCAACGAAAATTTCTAATCGGTATACATCAATTTTGTCGATAATAAATTTTGATGATAATAAAAGTAATACTGTGCGAGTACTGTTATAAAATGATGGAATAGATGTAAATTGTATGCGTGGTATAGCAGACGATGAATGACGCGAATTCGGAACACGAACCCACTGTCGCCCCAGCAATTTGTTTGTTTTATGGCTAGCATCGTGGCAGGTTCGCGTTGCGTATTATACAATGCGTTTGTCGCTGGAAATTCCACATGCCATCGCAGCAAGACGAACGGAGGCGTCAGCCGTGGAACGCATTAATAACAACTCGTACTGGGTAAAAAAAGCACATTTTTTTCGATCACGTCACAGCTTAATATCTCCGCTATTTCCATACGCGCACGTCTGTAACGTATACGGAAAATGTATGAAATATCTATATAATAATCGTATAAAGTTACGTAATTGAATGACAAAAAATTGCGACTAAAAATAATTTGATTGCCGGATAAAATGAAATGCTTAATTAGAAATTTTATGTTGACTGTATAAAACTTCTAATTTAAATTATTTTATTTTTTCTGGCAATCACCGAGAAGATTTGTAATTTATTATTAATATTAAAAAGTGTGAGTTTAGAAAATTATGAAGATGTAAAACTTAATATAAAAATCTCTACATATTAAAAGTTTCATATTTTATGAAGCCAACGCTAAAATAAAAAAGATTGATAAACTGCTCGACTGTGTATTAATTTTAAAAACACGGAGAAAAATATTGAGGATTGTATGCATCATAATTACGTATTTTTTAATTATTAATTTTTTTGATTGAATATTTCTTCTTTGTCAATAATGCGCGCGCGCGCGCGCGCGTGTGTGTGTGTGTGCGTGTTAATACTCAAACCTTTACGACTTACAAGAAAAATGTTTGCGTTTGTACTTATATGGAAAAATTAAAAGAATTTCTTCTGGATATTCGTCAATTGATAAATAATTGGCTCATCGAAATTCTCATAATTCTGAAATCCGCTTTAAGAATTCTACATCGATATGATGTTTACATAAGTCTGAATGCTCTTTCACCATTGAAAATGGCGGCCGATAGCTTAGCTATATCGACCAACTTCGATGCAAGTACATTAAAGATGCTCGTGGGATATGGTAAAGTTTCGATACTCATCCAAATGATCGTTCTCTTCAGCGTTTCTAGTAAGTGTCACGTCCCGAAGCAATGCCAGAATTATTGATAACCAATTTCTAGTCAGATCTAGCGTGTCCCCATAGGAATGGACGAAGGAGAGGTAGCTTTTCAAATTGCGCTTTGAATTCTGGGATATACTCGGAACTCGTGGTAATTGGATTCCTGGATCATCAGATTCTCGAGTTCTTGCACACTTGGGGATAGATCCTCGAGCACAGTTAAGTACGTGAGGAGTCGTCAATTTTCCCCACATTCTTCAGTTTTCTCGTTAAAGAGTATCGTCGGACATATACATTTTTCCATTTGCATTATACAGCAATTTGTGCTTGCTATTTTTATTCAGATAAGAAGAGAGAAGAGCGCGTGAATAGAATAATTGTACAATAACACGACACAAATAATACAATAGAATACCAAAATCATGTTGATCGGATTAG
>Ga0157364_1007150_pt1 | contig 11544 bp, 4 predicted proteins | sample AttsexASBM2_FD_111476 | JGI IMG/M metagenome (GOLD analysis project Ga0157364, IMG submission 111476) | Fungus gardens microbial communities from leaf cutter ant in Ribeirão Preto, State of São Paulo, Brazil - Atta sexdens ASBM2 | ecosystem: Host-associated > Fungi > Mycelium > Unclassified ...
AAAATTATTTTATGAAAGTGTGTGATATGTAAATAATTTTTCTACTGAATGATAAATGAAAAGTCTTGCTATTAAAAAAAAATAATTATGAATCTAATAAAAAATTACAATTAAATTATGTGCGTGTGTGTGTGTGTGTGTGTGTGTGTGTGTGTGTGTGTGTGTGTGTGTGTGTGTGTGTGTATGTGTGTGTGTGTGTGTGTGTATGTGTGTGTGTGTATGTGTGTGTGTGTATAATATAAATATTTAATACAAGTATTTGTTCATCAATAATTTATTCAATACTTATTATTTCTTCTTAATTAAATTTGAAGGAAAGATATTTCAGTTCTAAAAATAAATAAATTTTGTAATATAATAATATAACAGTTCGAAACTTTACGATATTTTTAAATCACAGATATCGAATTCTGATCGCTCTAAGCGTCGGAATAAAAGAAATTGCACAACCCAGGATTTTCTCTCTTCAGAAGTTATCTTGGACCGTGTCGGCTTACTCCTCTTTCAATTAGAAGGCGGGTTTTGCCTTCGGTCCTTGTGATTTATGAAATCGCCTCCGCGACAGACGCCGCAGATTTACTGCAACGGGAATATGGATTTATGCGTGCAAACGCGTCCCGGATGAGATAAAGGCGCGGTATGCATACGTTCAGTACGTTTTGTCAAAGTCCGCGGGCTAAAAGGAGATGGGCAGCAGAGATTTACAGGTGCCATCGTGCCTATACTCTGGAGAAGGAGGCAAGGTCGAAGGAATCAGATTCCCGGCCGGGAATCGATCTGGTGATCACTGTTTCCAGGTACGAAGACGTGAAAGAGATGGCTTAATGAAATTAATTAAGATCTCCCCATCTTTCTTTCATCGTGACGATTTGATCGTGCGAATTTAAAACTCTTTTACGTCAGTTTTATGTATAATTATTTCAGTCCAACAAAATTATTTTCAGATCTCTCCATACTAAATTTTTAGATATTTTAGCAAAACATTCTTTCCTACATCTTCTTAAAATATCTTTCAGAAAATATTGTTTCTTAAGAACACAATTAAAACATATACTATAGAATTTCTTTTTATCTGTATATCTGAGATTAATTTGTATTAACTTTCTCTAAGTATTTTTTAATCGATTCTTGATTTCTATGCATTTCACCTTTATCTGTAATTATGATAAACCATTTTTATAAAGATCACGCTCAATTTTATCGAAGTTACGGTGCACGCATACGATAACAAAAATTTCAACGTCAGACTACTTTCATCGAAAGATAAAAGATTAAAAGGAAATTTTAGGAAATTTTAGGAAAATTTTAGGAAATAATAAGTGCTATTGTAAAATTAATATGTTTTATATTTTCAGAGACTGAAGGAATTATTACAATAATTAAGATTGATCTGCATTTTATCGTTATGTAAAAGATATTTGCTGTACCGAAATTCGTGGAACATATTTTATATTCTCGCATACAAATAATCGCACAATTAATTTTTACATTTAACTTTTACCACTAGAGGCCATGATCATAATCTGATTTTTATGTAATAGCGGTTCTTGGATTCGTGTCTCGAAGTCGTAAGTATCGGCTTACTCTCATCAGTATCCATGATAGGGTATCCAGAGGCGAATGCATCTATCCGCTGCAGTTGTCTTCACTCTTCGAAGCTAGGGACAAGTACGACGTGTGTCCGATGCTGTGGATCGTTATCGTAAATTGGATCGCATTCCTGAAATCTCGAGAAATAACCATAAAATGTCCCGTTCTCTTTTATGGCAATGGATTCCCTTGCATTTGATGGAACGATGAATCCGATTATCTTGCGATATCATAAATTTCGATCAAATCGATATTTCTCCAAACAGAAAAAGAAAAAAAAATAAAAATTGTAAAATATGATAGAAGAGAAAATGACTGCTACTTTATATACTAACAAAAAGTTTATTGGTAATGTTTCAAAGGCTTAGGATTCTAAGAAAAATTAGGCCAATTTAAAAGCACAACTTGCATATATTTTCTTTTTTAAAAGTAAGGCGAACGAGAATCATGATAATTGCGATAAGATAAAGTGGGAGAGAGTCAATGATTTCAGTCACACATTTATGACGTTGCTTCTTTTTGCGTATCACGGAAGTAAAATGAGATTCTCACTGATCTTTCCAAGATGATACGTCATATATTTTTGTAATCGGTACACTAACTGATGATGATGTCTCCTAAGGAGAAACTAATCATGCTTTTAGCATATACTTTCGAAAGTTCAATTAGAAGATACTTATATCAACGTCGACGTGCCAAGCTATCGATCTTCTCATCTTAAACATGAAACATAACATAGCGAAAATATGTAATGCGAACATAAATTGCAATTATATAGATATCTTCTTACTTTGTATTTTATACAGTTCAATGATGATCTTGCAACAACAATCAAAGAGAATTATTTTATTTTTTATATTTTTGAATAATTTTATTTTTATCCATAAACAATTATATGTTATAATTTTATTTTTCTTCTATTCTTCATACTATAATTTATCTGCATATTTGTGACTGATTTGTATTAACTTTCTCTAAGTATTTTTAATCGATCCTTGATCTCCAAGCATTTCGCATTTTATCTATATGTATATCATTATGATAAACTATTTCACAAAGGTCACGCTCAATTTCATCGACGTTATGGTGTGCGCATACATGGCGACAAAAATGTCAACGTCCGACTATCTTCATCGAAAGACTTTCGCCGCAGAATCTTCCGAGAGTCTCGTAGTCATAACCCTTACGTGCACTCCTTTCTAATCCATAGAGGTTAAGAATCGAAGCGCAATCAAAGGAATACTCGTGAAATGATCCGCGTTCCACTTTCATTCATAACGCCACCCAATATCACACCTTACCTAATTTTTTTTCTTAAAGATGCCTGTCATCGTAATCTTTTAGAAATCGAGTGTTATAAGAAAGCCATCTACAATCTCACCATGCTGATTCACAACTTCCTTATTTTCCAGCCATCGATCGTTAGAATATTTAGATATTCAGGGTACTGGAATACGAGATTAGATTATGAAGATGAGTTGTTCAGTCATCTCCGTCCCACTTTAATCCGTATAGACATAAACATGTTTTTTTCAATTCCGAAATCACGTATCTTAAAAGTATGAAAAACTGAGAGCAAGTTTGTATTAGAATGAAGTATACCTATATATTTAGACAGAAAATAAACAACACTAATATTTGGAAGTCACATCATTTTTTTATTTTATCATTAACAATTGCGTAATATTTTACAGAACAGATTTATATAAGATATGTTAAGAATATAATACGTATCGAAAATTTTCGATCCGCTTCGTTTTAATTAGCATAATTTTGCGAACGTGGAGAGCAATAAGACGCGACCCACATTTTCTGTGTCCTTCTGATGACGGCATTTCACTTGTCCGCGATTCGAACGCGAATCCGGAAAGAGAAGAATGATACGATCAGGCTCGAAGAAATCTCAAAGTAGCAATTAAAAAATAAGAGTAAACCTGTTTGCAAAATGGAACCGATGCCACGCAAGAATTGTTTGAGAAATTCATTTACTTGCGAATACAACGAATGTCCCGTTTCAGGAAGAGAGAGACGCACATAAATTATATCTTTAAGATGTAACTAAATAGTTGCAAATATATGATTATGTTACATTTTAAAGATAATATAACATACATGATTTTTTAAGAATTATAATATTTTTCGGAAAAACATTTATCATATGATTCTGTAGAGAATTTCCATGAACAGTTTTCGTTTCGCTTTCCAATTGTTAGTTCTTCCCATGCTCGCTTCCCATCCGAATTTACGTTTTTACGATTTACAGCGTTTATTTTTATTCCCACATAGTAACATCATCAGGTCACGTCGATTTATGGATCGGCAAAAAATTGGACGGATCGCGTACTCGTGACATATCGATCACCTGTCTATCGATCCATCTTATAAAATGATGGACGAAGTCAAGATATAACAAAGTAAATTGTAACTTTTAAATTAATTTAAAATAGTTCCATTGAAACGTAAAATTTTTTATTTTAATATTTATGTTATGCTATATATATATATTTTGTAAAGTTTGACGATCAAATATTCTTGTTACATTAAAAGAAGAAAATGTGACTATAATTACATGGTAAAATAATTATGAATAGCAGCTTCTTTATAATTATTGCCATTAGTAATTTATAATAATAATATATATTAATAATAATTATATGTAATAATAATTATATTTATATAATTTTATACACAAAAATATAGTTGGCACAAAAATGATTATAATTTATAGTTATTCTTTATAATTTTGCATCTAATTACAACATATATATATATTTTTTATATAAGACTATAAAATTATACTAACTATATTTACTATTATACTAACTATAATTATATTTATAGCTAATGATAGCAGTAATAAAAATAAAGCTCCTAACCATAATTATTTTATCATGCAATACAATCACAAGTATCAAACACTTTTCTCTCAGTGTATTATTAGCTGGATAACTATATCACCTTTTTATCATGATAATATTATTATATTTTTATTTCCGATTAACTGAATGTTTTTGTGAAAGTATAATATTGTAAAGTATAATATTGTAGTTCAACTATTAAAAAGCAAAGTAACAATCTCGAATATATTGCTGGTGATAAAACATATTAAAGTTCTCGTTTCCTAGAACGAGTGTCCTTTATTTCATAATATTCATCCTCTCATGAAAGTAGGCTGGTAATTCTTAATATCGGAAAATTATGCTTTATTCGCAACTTCTCTGAAACAATTTATCGCGTACCAAATAACGTCTTCTAACGATGGCGTTGCTTATCGTATGCCGCTGTGGTAATATTTAACACGTCTCTAACTGAAGACAGTAACTGCCTACCGTACAATGAAATATTACTTGAGCATAGCGTAAAACTACCGCTTTCACCCCTTCCGCTGTCATCAAGCAGCTGTTATTAGAAACGAAATGCGGAGTTTGACAGGGAAAACTGAAGTTCAAAGCTGCGGCGAATTTCGATCGCAGTATTGTTTCCGGAGAAGAAAGTCATTGGCGTAAAAGATTTTAAGCCGTACGTCACTTCCTGTTATTTTACAATAAATTCTCTCAACACAAATGAAAACAGAAACGTCATGATTTTTGGAAATTTTTTTCGATATTGTCTATAATTTTTCCGTGACTGATAATATTCATGATATATTTAATGTTTGAATTATAAAATTATTTAAAAAGATATATCAAAAGAACTATTTTGCTGAAACGTGTAAAAATTTAGCTAAATATAAAAATCTGAAAATAATATTTTAATAATTTAATAAAATTATTTTTGAATCTGTATCTAAACTTTTAGATATTTCAGCAAAAAATTAAATTTCTGTTTTTTCTATGCATACAAATTAATATTAATTTTGTTAAATAATAACACTATGTTATATTCTGTTTCTGAATATCTAAATAGTTTTAGATTCTTACGTATTAGATTCTTATTTTTAATTACTACAAAGAATATAAGAGTTCCATTATTCACAAATTTTACGTGTAACATTTATGTAAATTTTATTTTAGCTGTAGCAGCAAAATTTAAACTTTATAAAAATGAGATATTAAAAATGCAATAATAATAATCATAATACAAAATATAATTATCGTAAGAAAATGTTTTCTTACTTTACGATTCTTGTTTATCTTAAGGCGATCTTATCACACCTTTAAACATGACTTGCATCAAAATTGATATAAATATTGCAGTACAGTGCAAAATAACACTTTCGCCGTTTACTTTTTTATGAGTATTACATAGATCACTTGATATTACAGTGCTTTGTGCGCTTTCCAAATAATTTTCTGTTGCTCTAAGGCGAGAAAGTTTACGGTTGCATGATATTTCTAACAGTTAATGCGCTATTATACAATTCTTAATTTAAAAGTCTTAATCGCCAAATTATTTAATTCCACAAATAAGATTAATCAATCGTAAATTAATCATTTGTCAGTTTTTTTGACATAATCGTTTTTTGAAATTGCCACGATGAATATGTCAAGAACAATAAAACGCATAATCAATATTCCATCGTAAAAAATATCAGATATAAAAATTGAGCAACTTTCTCTAAACATTTGTATACTATTAATCGCGCTATCAGAAGATAGCAATTATAGAGAAAATATCTGTATCTTTTAATTCATTATGGTACTTAACGCCGTTTAATTTCTTTCGACGATAAGTCATTTTCTAAACGAAATGAGTACCTAAGTAGCTAGCCAAGCATAACATTTTATAATAACAAAAAGAGTGTTTTCGAAAGCGCGCTGAACCACGAGTTGAATCATGCGTGAAAATTCAAATAACCTTCGAATAACAAGTAAAAGTATCTGGTCTTTCTCCGTCTAGCGCAATTTCTCAAAATTATTTTAGATTATTCTTTATATATCTCTTTACAAGTATACTGAATCTAAGATTAATTGATTAGAAAAATATTTGAAAAGTATATTGAAAAGTATATTTTAACTTTAATTTATATGCATTAAAGAAAAGTCAAAATTTTTATGAGAAAAAATCCAGACTTTCTATCGATATATAGGTTATCGAAGATATTCTGTCCGTAGATCTGTAGAGTCACCTGCTTCACGCACGCGACAAAAAGATTGTTGTGATCAATTGCGAAGAAAAACTTTCTCAATACAATAGAGTGTCACATGAAAAGTACAAGATTCGAAACAGTAATCACAGACAGAACAGCATGTTGTCCATCTCTTAACTCGATAGCAATAATATGGACAGTGTCCTATATTTCTCGCACTTCCTTAAATTTTTTACCAGTTTAAATTTAATTCTTTTAGAAAAAAATTTAAAGACTTATTTAAAAATTTTGTCAATACTTTTATATTTAATATCTTTAATTATTTAATTAACATTAAATTTAATTATTTAATTATTTAATTAATTAATTGTTATAATTTTATAATTATTATATAATATTTATTATATAATATTATATAATATTTATTTTATTATGTAATACCTTTAATTTAAATATTTTTATATAACATATAAATAAAAAAATCTATTCCATTTTGTTGAAACAAAATGTGTTTCAAATCAAATATAAAGTTTTTATTCCTAAAATCTTCAATTTTTTTTTTTATACGGAAGTTGTCGACATTTTTTAAAGGCGAAATTTAAATTAATGAGAAAATAATTAGACAGAAGAAAGTGCGGTGAACCTGAAACTCATTGTAAATCGTGGTATACAAGAATATGATGCTGTCTGTAATCTATTGACCGAGAGTAAAGCCGCGCTCTCTCGCACGGATGGAGAGGAGGAGCTCAGCTGGCCGACTTCTTCCTTCTCTCCGATACGACACGCTTATCCACCAACCCGACGACCGTCCAGTTTTCTCGGTCACGGCTGCACGAGGGGGAGATCCTGTGTTCCTACATTATCCCCACGTGGATCACGCGGGGAGGCTCTTCGTCTTTTACCACCATGAGAGAGCTGACGTTTCGCGCCAGTTCAAAGAGCAGATTGGCAGCAAGTGGATTTGACTAACGAACATCAGCACCGAGAGACCTTCTCGAAGGAGGTCGTTCATATTTGAGTTGTTCATATTTGATTTGTTTTTGCGAAGGTTCCGCAAGCATAATCTGCGGAAATACACGATATTTGTGAAGAAAATATCTTTTGTTGAGTGTTTAATGATATTGTTTTATGATAGTGTTGAGAGATTGATAAATATACATATAATTGCAGTGGTAGTGATAGTGAAATCCGGGATAATTGCAAATCAGTTGATACTAAAACTGTTAATGAGTCTTAGTGGTTTGTTAGGATGAGAATTGGACAGTCGTGCTGGGTGTTGCTGGTAAGATTAATTTTTTTTTCAGCGAAATATTTAATTTTAATTTCTTTTACTGTTTAAAAATAGTGAAATTTCTTGTTGCTTTTCTCTTAATTATCCTCGTTAAATAATCCTTTAGATTTTTAGATTTTAATATTTTTAATGTCTATCTAATCGTGCAATTATTCAAACGAATGCGCAAGGAATTTTAATAATAATTATAATAGTTTTATATAAACCATAATCTAAATTTTCTTTTTTAAAGTAACATATTTAAATCAATGAGATAATTATAAGGTTATTAAAGATACTTTAAAAATGAGATAATTACAATGTACAATCATTAGTATTTCTTTCATCATAATTGAATTTAAGATAATTAATCATTTAACTGCATTTAAAAAAATTAAAAAATTAATTGTATTAATTGTCGAATTCAAAAAAAGTTTGATTTGCTGTCTTTAAATGAATGAATGAAGTTTCTGATTCCTTCAGTTTCTTGACCGTACGATGTCAATTTACTTGGTCCAAAGTGGAACAACCTTTGTCGCGACCTTGATCCAGTCGTTCACTGGAATGAGGAAAAGTAATAGATACTTCGCACATGCACTGGAATACCGAGTTCGCTCTCGCGCGAGAATTTGCGAAAGGCTCTTCATCAATCCGATAAATATGGAAACTGACTCGAAATACCCGTCACGAAATGCTCAAACGCAGTCACGCGATTCTGCTCATTGCCGAAGAACCTATTGAATATCAGCGAAATCGTCTGTTCGTATCGATAATTATTGGATCGTTACGATTATAAAATAACCGGCAAGATAGGTCTTTAATCTTAATAGGTCTTTAATCTTAAAAGAGGCATGTAAGAACATATTATAAAAAAGAACGGCAACTTAATTAAATTTCTCTTATATTCTTATTTTTACACGAAGAGAAAAATGTTTGATATATTTGTAATTATAATTATATGATAAAATAATTCCGGTTAGTAGATTTATTATTATTTCTATAATATTAGCAATAATATAATATATAACATATAGTAATTATATTTAAATTAATAATTATATTTAAGAAGTGTATAGTTGGCTTAGAAAATGACTATAATTTATAAAAATAGAATTGCTATCATAATTATTTTACTATAGCAGTTATATTCACAAATTCCAAACGCTTTTCTTTTAACGTCTGGCCAAATTCTTTATTCTCCAATAATAAGTGAGAGCAAAGGATAACTGAATCTTTGATAAAGATAAAAAAATAACCGATTTCTCTTTCTTTCTCGTGCAATTTCTAACTTTTACAAATTTGTTTAGAAACACTGTTCAATTTTACACACATTTCACCAAAGTAAAAAGAAATACATTTTTAATAACTGAATAATTATTGAGGCATTCTTCATATTAAAACTGAGAAGTGGGTTCTCTTAGAGTTGAAGGCGTATATTGCATCGCGTGCATTATATAGTTAATACATTCTCACATGCGTGTATAGTTGCTATCCTACATTTGCTGCTCGATCGTATTTTAGCGAAACTAAGTTGCCTTTATTATAGTATCGAGAAGAGATATTCTCGAATATACGAAATGATTTTTGTTCCATTAGATCACAATAAGAAATTAAACGTTAATGATAAGAATATCCGGTCCGATTTATTACTACTAACACTGATGAAACTTAAGCGCCAATAAATTTAATATTCCACCTATTCATTAATACGTCAAGTATAAATTTAGTGTTCACAGTTAATGACTAGCTTTCAATATAATTATTTCTCATTCATAATAATTAATTCTTTATCTGAAAATAATTAAATTGGAGAATAAATTCATCAAATCGCGTCCAATTACAAGTTGCTGAGAGTCAACTTGAATAAAACTGACGGTTATTTACTTTCACTGAAAATCCATATCTTGGCACACAAAAATGATATACATATAAATTACGTATATTGAAGTTATCAAGTCTCATATTTATCGAAGCATAAAATCTGCATAATACTTTCGCGACGTATGTAGTATGTTAAGAAGCTTCTTTTTCGACGATTGCGTAAAATCGCAATGCGATCTCTTGCAACCTGCGAAAGCTCATTGTAGCCACTGCGTTTCCGGTGCAACGAACGTAAACTTCGCAGCTGACATGTTTCTCCGGACGGGCTTCCTCCTCATGAAAAAAAGAAGAGGAAAGATCTCTTGCGCGATAATCGGTCCACGCTCTTGGCAAACAAGAGAGATACGTGTAACGTAATTTACGCTTCCTTGCAGTTCACTCGCGACTATGTATAGCGGCTTTGTACGCTCGTTACGATTGTTCTTTCCGGAAGTTGCATTTTATTGTCTCCCCGGCGCTGAACCACACACGCCGTTTTCACTCGCGATTCAATTAAATCTCGCGCGCGACGTCCATTAATTATATATATTAAAGTTAATTAACATTCTACTTAATTCTCTCTCGCTTATGAAAATTTATATTTTTGATTCGCATCAATCTTTCTAGGCAACTGTGTTAATTATAATTTACCGTATTAATAAGATTTAAATAACATCCTCTTAATACTTCTGAGAATTAATTAGACAGGAAGAGTAATAATGCATAATGTAATCCTAGAGTTATTAATGCGCTGCATATAATGCTTAAAGAAGTGTAATTATTAAATTATTAAATCTATTAATATTATTAACAGTAATTAAGAAAAATTATCGCAATATGCGGCCTGCAATTTTTTATTTAATAATATTAAGTGAATTAATTTATATATATATATATATATATATATATATTTATATATATATATTTTTTTTTTATTTTCTAGGCAGTCCTGTTACTGTCCCCAATTCATGCCGAAAAGAAGAATAGCGACAATGTCGATAAGACTGATGATGGCGAGAAAACTCAGGAAAAGATATCAGCGTCTCTCAAACTTGCCGATGAGGACGTCAAAAACACGACGAATAAAGTACGAGGAGTAATGGCATCCGTGAGTGAGCACTTTCATGGAGGGCTTTCGAATGACATTCATCTAATGCTAAATATTGCTTCTTCATTTTTTATAAAATATGGATTGTAAAGAAGAAAACATAAAAGTCTGTATATGAAAAAAATTCATATACAGTACTTAAAGCCTGACAGATTGCTGATTTATAAATAGATATTATATTTGATTAAATGAATGAATAATACATTATAATATTATAAATTATTTTATCTAAATCTTCATAAGATTGATTGATAAAGTAAGGCAAGGTAACTGTCTCTCTTTATCGATTAATAGCCCTAGTAATTAATACCTACATGTGTGTACATTTATATATGTGTATATATACATATATATATATATATGAAACAATTTAATAAGGTCACTATTTATGTTCACAGAACAAGTTTATAGTATAAATTTTTTTCAAAAAAAATCGATCTTCTCAAACAACAACAGTGATTTTAAATCGATTTATTTTGCGAAAAATTAATTTTTCTAACGTATTTTAAATAGATTTCTTTATAAAAAATTGCTTTTTTTACAAAAATGATTATTTCGAAGCGATCTGTTTGCAAAACATTTATTTTTAGTGAATTGATTCGGAGATCATACATCTATTATTTTTTCCAGTGTAAATAGATCATATTGGTACAATTACCTTATTATTTGTACATATCTGCAGTTATT
>Ga0157364_1007151_pt1 | contig 11544 bp, 3 predicted proteins | sample AttsexASBM2_FD_111476 | JGI IMG/M metagenome (GOLD analysis project Ga0157364, IMG submission 111476) | Fungus gardens microbial communities from leaf cutter ant in Ribeirão Preto, State of São Paulo, Brazil - Atta sexdens ASBM2 | ecosystem: Host-associated > Fungi > Mycelium > Unclassified ...
GCCTGACAAAATAGGCTCCAAAACTGAGACACAGTAGGCAGTAATGCTATGTATTCCTATCTGTTTTTTCTTTTATAGGAATTATCTATAGTATAGAGTATCTACAAGTGAATGTATATATTCTATTGTATAATCTTTTCACTTCGTTATAAAATATTTTTATTGAATTATATGCATATTTACTGCTGTTCTGCAAGATACAAATATGTAACGCGTTTTTCAAGAGTTATTCTATATATGGACGATTGTCTTCAGCTTCAATAGAGCTATTTGACATTATAAAGTAACATTATAAAGATTATGTTAGCTTATGATCTGTTTTATAGACAGGTGTGATGATTTACGCTTCCAATTTTATATTTAAAATCATATTATGAAAAAATTAAGAGAAAAAATAATATAAATAAAATTGATTTAGGAAATTACAAGCATTTAGAATAACGTAATATTATCAATAATATAGTCACTGTTATTTTTAAACTACGCAATTTACAAAAAAAAATCGTAAGAATTTTATTTTCACAATCGTAAAATTTTAAGTTGATTTGGTATAAAAATAAGCCACAAATATACGAATTATGAGTTTGTACTTCTTAATTAGCTAAACAGATTATGATTTTATTAATATTAATAAAGTATTAATAAAGTGCAATAGTTAGTTTCTGAGAAATAAAAGGGTGTCGCTTTAGGAGACCTATGTCAGTGATTTTTCTCTACTTTATTTAAATGAATTAAAAATGAAAACATCGTTTATTTATTGCAAAAAATAATAATTTAAATATGCAATCGAATTTAAAAGAGAGAAATATTGTTCAAAATAGACAGAGAGAATTCATATTAGATTGTTAAAGTGTTTTTAATTTAAGGAAATTCTCACGTTTGATGAAATATAAGGCAAATCTAAAATATACATGTAATATGAAAGTTAATAATATCAATAATATCTTGAAAAAATTTCATTGACTTTTATCATACCTATTATTTTAAAGATATTTAATTCTAAATTTATGAAAGTTAAAATTTTGTTTTAATTCTATTATTATAAACTGTCGATTACCTAGAAAGTAACGCGAGGACCTCCTTATAAATATTATTCATGGCATTGTTAAATGTAATTTGCTTGTAAGAGCTGAATTGTATAATATTGTATAAGTTCAGATAATATAACAATAATATAACAAAGTTTACAGATATATCAATTTAGAACGTTATTATGGTGTAGTCAATAGAACCAGAGCTATTACAACCGTGCGACGTTCAGCTTCGTAGATATTGCATACATGGGGAATACGCATACACATCATCCGTTAGACTGTATAGCTGTTAAACTCAATAGAATATCATAGAGAGATCATGATACACCATACCTGTACAAACGGATATTCGGTTGGATCGTAAACTCATATAGCAGATATTGTCAGATTATATTTTTTACCTCATCGTATTTATCCGAAAACAATTTAAGTAATAATGTTAAAAGAGCAATACTTCAAGAATTTTATACGTGTAAAATGTCAGTTAAACATTACAAAACTAACTGATCAAACAATTACAAGAAAAAAACATTTATCAAAATAACTATAATTTTATATTTCCAATTTCTGTTAAGATTAAATTAGATGAAATTCTTTATAGCCACATTTCTGACTGATGAACTGCATGGAAAAGACTTAAAAGATATTAAAGAATTCTGCAAGACCTCTTTTCCTTTACGCTACAAGAGACATCGCATTACTTTGAATAATTATTTTTAAATCAGGCATAGCACGAGCTATATACGTAAGGAGGCTGTGCGAATGAAAGGATGAGGGGAGCGAAGGGTACTAAAGAGGATCGAAAGCTTGAAGTAGGTCAGTAACACTCGATGTATGTGACTGCCTGTTGGGCTTTTCCCTCTACGATGTCTACTCCTGCGGACGTGCTCGTCCTTGATCTCGTCGCGCACCCTGCGAGAATGGGAGCGCGAGAATAACGTCCATCTGTCCGTCCATACATCCGTTCGTACGTGAGACGTTCGTATGTGCGTGTGACATGCGTGCATCGTCAATCACTGAACGTTCCATGACCTCCACCGTGGAACATCAGCCCTACTGCACACTCTGTATCCCTATCCCTGTCGCCTTACTGCGTAGTGGTTCTCCCTATCTCTATGCCGACGCACTCTAAGTGCACGTGCGCGCATGTGTGTGCGTGCGGTACATCTCTTGGTGCCGCACGACATGCACCAGGCGATGTCAGTGTGAGAGAGTGTCTGCCCCCGGCGCTGCTACAATCAATACCAACTGATGCATTTGTGCTCGTGGCTTTCGTGCCCGGCCGTTCACACGCAGTACTCACATCGATTCCCGAGCGTGTTTTGCGAAATTTCTTGTAATAATCGGTCATCGTGTGAACTTTACAAACTCTATATTTAATATAAAACAATTAAATGCAGAGCTAGAAGTAGAAATGCAAGCAATTTGAAACATAAATTTCAATTAAGATCAAAAGCATTGAGAACTTTTATTTATTAAAGATACTAGAATAGATAGATATTAAGAAAATAGAAAATTTACAATTGGTAAATATATAAATTGATTGATACTTGTATATAATATATCTCTAAAATTATCGGAAAATTATCGCTTCCAGAATTAGCGAAAATATCTAACTTTATCGATCACATGAATAACTTACTGATATTCGAGAATAAAGCAAGCTTCTTTGCATAAGTTAAATTTTATAAATTATTATCCATTGTATATAGAAATAATTTGCTTGTTTCACAGTCAATGAATAGTTGAAGTTAATATCACATTAAAAACCAGATTACATTGAGTTAAATAAAAAAATTCACAAGCTTCTGTTTTATACTAGTAATAGAGATCTAGTAATAGAGAACTAATATCTATATAATATTGTAAATTCACGATAAAATACGAAGCTGTAGCTGTAGTATATTTATTGGAATAGTACGCAGTGTGCACACAATAAAAATATATGCGATTTAATTTAATCTTTTGTGGCACATTATTTCTACTTAAACGAGTTTCTGTGAAATATTGCAATTTATAAATATTGTTTTTTGAATCGTTAATTATAAATTTTAAGTCAAATTTCAAAAACTCTAATAGCAGATCTAATATGCCATATAGGGGTAAATTAGTGTAAGTCTGAATAAATATAAATGAGATATAAGATTTTTCAGATATTAACAAAAAGATAAAAAGTCCAACGAGAGATTCAATGTTGGTTTCAATGTTGGATCTTCCTAAAGTTATTGGAACGTAATATCTGATTCATATGTAGTGAATTTATGAAAAAGGTCGAAAATTTTTTGATGGTTCAATCTCATCTTTTTCGAAAACTTTATGTGATAGACAAGTTTTGAAGTCATATTGGTATTCAGCACACTCTATTAAAGACTCTTTAAGACAAAAGTGCAAGAAATTTGTAACATAATGTAATTTTTATCTTTACACCATTAAACAAATAATTTTTTAATAAAAAATTCAGCGTATAAAAAATTCTGGAAAAAATATATATTATATTTTGATACATATATTTTGAAAAATATTCAGTAAAATTTCATCTCTTAAATATGTCTCTTAAATATGTAACCTTTCCAAAAGATTATATTTTTTGTAAAAATCGTTTCTCTTTTTCAACTTTATTTCCTTATAAATAAATAATTACAAATAAACAATAAAGTATAAAGAAATTGGAAAACAAAATAAAGGAAGTATGAATAATGCATGAGAAAAATGTGAAATCATATTAGGTGTAGTAAAAAGAAATCCATTATTTTTCCATTCAATTTCATGCAAAAATAATGAATTTCTTTTTACTATACCTAATATTTCATTAAATTGTGAACAGTTACATCACAAAAATAAAAAAAAAAGGTAAAAAATATTTCCCACTGCCATATAAAAGATTAAATAGATAAAAGAGATTAAATAGATAAATATTGATTTTAAATAAATATTGAAAAATGACATATTACATGCTTAAAAATACGTACGAATTTTATATCTATATACAGTGATATATATATATATATAAAGTATATATATATAAAGTGAGTTGAAAACGTTATTTTATAAAAATAACGTGTTACCACACATTATTTTTTATAAAAAGTAACTCGTTATCATTATTCTTTTCTACTAATTTTCAAAAGTAACTTGATACTGTGACTGTAACTCATTATCATTACTTAGAAAATAATGATTCGTTTTTGTTACTTTTTATGATATTAGAATAGGATATTGAATATAAAAATTTTTTAAATAATGAATAGTAATTTTAACAATCAATATTAAAAATCTAAGCTAATCTCTACATCACTTTTCTTCACACCAAACTTAGTAAATTTTTTATAATACTTTATTATAATAATATTTTTATACAATATTTCTTTAATACATACTTATTTTTATAAATTTAAATTGTTCGTAAGATATTAAACATTTTGTTAAACAGTGTTTTTAAGATGATATCGTTATTAAAAATACATTCCAATATTCATTATTAATACTAAAAATTTATTACATTATATAGGTATACTAAAAATTTTTATCAAAAATAATGCGATCTATTAAATAGATATAAAGATAGGGAATATTATTAAAGGGTAATGATAAAAGTAACGATTGAATTCGTTATCATAAAAATGAAACACCGTTATATCGTTATAGATACCGTTATAGATAGAAAAAAGGAACGTTAAAAAAACGGTAACAGCGTTATAAATAATTCTGTATATACATTGAAAAAAATATATAAACTATTAAATTTTAATAAATATTTATTTAGTACTAACTATTTACTAAATGTAAATATATTTATTTGATATAAGAATTATTAATTTGCGTGATTCAAGTATTATTATTTTATTACAGTAAATATTAATTTACTGTAAGTAAATGTTTAGTAGGTACTATTTAAATAAATATTTTATTGAAATTTAATTAAATCTTTTTTTTAGTGTACATATGTATATGTATATATATATATATATATATACATATATGATTTTTATCTCACATGAAATATGATGAATATGCATTAAAGTTTCATTATCGGACCGTTGGTAACGATCTAATGAAATATATAGAAGTCTATCAAAAAAATCTATCAAACAATTATCTAAAAAAAACTAAAAAATATAAATAAAATAAAAATACGAGAGACTTTTTTGACACTAATATAATCTTATATTTTCCAGCAAATGCACATACAGGACTTCTGGCAAGTTTTATATACTTAGGTCACTTTAGTACGATAATATCAGCACTCCATCGTCATGTAAGTTTCTTTTTTCTTTTCTATCAATATAAAAGAATCCCTTATTTTTCTCCTTGTGCGTGCGTTACTTACAGGGCACCCCGGGGGCCGCTTCCTGACTCGAAAGAAGGACCGAAGGGTGAACCGATAATGTCAATGCGGCTTTTCTCGCGTGTTTTGAGTGAACCACACGCTGTGCGCTGAGTGCCTCTAAATACAACCTATTTACTCACCGCACCGCCTACAGGATGTCTTGGGGAGAAATGACTATTATACCACTTTAACAAGACGTAATACGTTTCCAAAAGATTGTACTTTTCCATCGTTGTAGCTACTGAAATGTTCTAGCTCTTGTTCCTGTTCTAATATCTTTCTATTTTTTTATGATAATATTAATAATTGAGTTGCTGTATTAACGAATTGCTGGCATTTTTAAATATATAAAAAAAGAGAGAAAAACGAGTAAACATAAAAAAAATATTAAAAAAGCATAATACACAGTTAGAAAATTTATATAAATTTAATACATTTCAACATATTTCCCAAACAAACAAAATTTTCGTTTTAATTAAACATAAGACGAATATATATGAAGTAACACAAATATTACATAACTAACATAAAAAATGTAACAAATTTGTAAGCAAATCATGTATTGTAAAATTAAATATTTAAGTATAATAGTATATATCTATTATACATAGATATGTTATATTAATACAGTAAATTTAAAAACTCTTAATATGTTTAATTAACACATTTTATTAATTTACTTTAGAATTTATATTTTAAAATATATCTTTTTTTGTTATTTGTTCACTTATTGATAAATTGTGTTATTTTTATACTAACATTGAACATCAATTTTTAACACAAAATATTTAAATAACACAATCATTGTTATAAATTAACACTTAAATATGTTAAAAATTCAACACAAAAATTTTAACAAAAACCGGTTTTAATATAAATATAAAATATTTTTTATTATACAGACTATTTATCTTTTAATGTGCAAAATATTTATACAAAAGATATACAAATATACAAGTACGCAAGTATACAAATCAATTATGATAATCTAATCTTTGTGAGCTGTTAAAACACCTTGCGCTGACAATGATTCTCACAGTATCTACGAAGTGAGCAAAGCGAGAGAATCAATTAAAAATATGGAAAGGTGGCAACGATAAATTCGACTATCAATTTAATAATTTTTATTATTTACTGTATATAAACAAGTAAAATTTTTTTCTAGTAAAAGTTAACAGTTGAAATTTTACATCCGTAATAATATCATGTTTCAATTTAATTTACTAGTTTATGAGAATTTTTCGAATTTTTTTATAAACTTTATTTCAGCATGTTCAGAAATTATTCAAAAAATAAAAAATGATGCGTACTCCATTGTTAATAATGTCTGTTAAAATTAATGTGCGACGATAGTACCATTTCCGATACATTAATTATCGTAATATTTATAAGGTTGGTAGTTATGTATGTACGCCTATCGCTATTCCCGCGAGTACCATTGTTTCTCTGTCGCTGTACCGAATAATCCATAAATTCACTTAATTATAAAAAACAAAATCTCTCAAGCACATCGAGAGAAACGTCAATCTGAATATAAAAGCGTTTTTTAATGATATTATTTCGAAGAAAATCAATCATTGATACAGACACAATATTTTATCTCTTGACTCCAATTAGATTAAAACAGATGCTTTATTCGAAGAAAGAGAAATTTTTAAACAGTTTTTAACAGCACAATTGCAATTTAGTAACGTTGATTCGCTGATTAATACTGCTAATTTATCCAATAAAAAACGTTCATATGAAAACATATATAAATATAGGTATATAAATACATACATAATTATACATGAAATATATTCATATATTCTTCTTTTTTGATAAAATTACTATTTGGTGCAAGAAAAATAACAATAATGAAAAACATGAAAATAATTAAAATAATAATTTTGGTATTTTCTTTTACAAAAAGTCAAGTCTGAAAAAATGAAAAAAATTTTTATATATAAATATAGATATATATAAATCATTATATATGTATAATTATATATACATATATGTACGAGCAATTCTTTCTCATTTTTTCAAACTCGATTTTTTATAAAAGGAACAAAAATTATTCTTTTGATAAGGTTATCTCATTATTATTTTTCTTGTACCAACAGTAATTTTACAAAAAAAGAATATATGACATATACGTGTATAGACATATTTCATACATAATTATATATACAGAGTGTTTGAAAAATAATAATAATAAATCTTTCACAGAATACTAAACTGAGAAGAAAAGTCCCCTACCATTTTGCAATTTTGCAACAATTAACAAGGTATTAATTGCTAAAAATTGCTGAAAATTGATCTTCAATAATTTTTTACTCAAATACTATCAACTTTATAGAAAAACTACAAGAGACAAAAATTGTTTATTTTCTTCTTATAGAACTCTACAAATTTTTTCAGAATTTTTAATCAACTTTTTAATACATTTTCTCATTTTTATCAATATGAGAAAATACGGTATTAAAAAATTTTGAAAAAATTCTAAAAAAAAATTCTTAAAGCTTTATGAGAAGAAAATAAATATATAATTTTTGTCTCTTGCAGTTTTTCTGTAAAGTTGATAGTATATGAATAGAAAATTATTGAAGACCAATTTTCGGTAATTTTTAGCAATTAATATCTTGTTAACTATTACGAAAATTGTAAAATGGTAGAGGACTTTTCTTCTCAGTTTAGTCCATTCTGCTCCTATGCGAAAGTTTATCATTATTTTCCAAACACCCTGTATAGTTTATACAATATAATGTTTATACATGCTTTTATATGAAACAATTTTTGCTGAATAATATATAGTAATTTTTTTATCGGAGAAATGCACTGTCTGCGAGTTTGTTGCAAGTACGCACTCGTTGAAACTCGTTTGAAGTAGGAGAAGGAAGCCGATCAATTACAGCACATTCAGGAAATGAAGCTTTGTAAGTTCTCTATAATCTTGATCCCGGCATTATCAACGGCTCTAGTGATGGACTTATAGAGTATCTAAAGATCATCAAAGTATAAATTAAGTATAGATGTAGCATAAATTGCTACCATCAAAGGACAAGTATCTTTCGTCCACGAGTCAATAGCACATTGCTACAGTTATTGAAATGAAAAGTTTTTCGCGACTGCTCAGTTGCTGAATCGTGCGAAACGAAGATTGAGAAACAAGACAGGGTGAAAACAGGGCAAGTGACGGCAAAGAGTGGCAAAGACAGAAAAAGAGAAACTGGGAGAGAGAACGTGGAGAGAAAAGGTCAGAAAATTACAGACGAGGGTGCATACTATCGTTCGGCCGAGTTCACCAGCAACGCTATTTCTTTTCCTTTCTATTACCCCAGCTTCTTCCTCACTTGCTATCCCTCTCCGGGCGTCTTGCTCGTATAATCCGCAAATTACTAACCTAACCCTCGAGCGCCTTAAAGATCAAGCCTTGTTCGAGGTAGATTCAAAAGAGGTAATACCCGCCCAGGACTTGGCAAGAATCCACCGCAAAAAATCCACGAAAGAATACGATGAAATACTCTTCTCTGCTAGGAAGATTTCCCTCTTTCTTACCAACGCTGTCTGCCTTTGGCTAGTCATGTTTCTTATACATACATGGCGTCGCGCGATGGTAATGCTGGCAATGCTGGCAATTGAAATATTCTCTCGCTTACCAGATCGCATTCTCGCATTTCATATGTGAAATGAATTTACTATGGTTTTCGATGAAACCCGAAAATCGTGAGTTACAAAAAGAGGAGATATATTCGAACTGTTTTCGGCGATGTTAATGTTCTGCCAAGTGACTGAACAATCATATCAACTATACAAAGAAAATTCGAAGAATAATACCAAAGTAATTTTAATCTTTCTATCATGTATAAATATAATTAGAGGAAATAATGATTTTGCTGAAATATCTATAAAAATTTAGCTCATACAGATCTGAAAATAATTTTGTTGGACTGTCAAAATAATATTATGACTCAAATTGATTATTAGAATATCAAATCTTTTTTGCAGCTTGAATTACTTACGTAATTATTTTGATGATTTAACAAGATTATTTGCAACAAGATTTATGTCTATCTAAATTTGTAGATATTTCAGTAAACTCATTCTTTCCGTAACATCTCATTTTTCGAGTAATTTTAAAAAACGTAACATTTATAAAACGCGTATTAAGAAAACCTATTTATGAGTTAAGAATATAACTTGGAGGAAAATCCAATAATCTGTTTTATTATTCGAATGACCTTAATATTATCCGATAATCTGATGAAATGTCATCCTATAAGTCAACTGATTACTGGTAAATCATACCTTAATATTCGCGTATTGCCCTTTTACATAATTCGTAATTCCGATAATTTTCTTCAATTAACCAGAAATCAATTTTAATTTCAACGCGAGAACTCTATTTTACGATATTTTTGACACATATATTACTTTTAGAATTGTTGCCATGAGATCTTTAATAACATGTATTTCTTTGAATAAATGGAACATATGCAGAATCCGTTTTCCTTTTTTTGTTATCACTTTCTCTGTGGCTTTATAAAAATTAAGCATTTATCTCTGTGAAACTAATTGCTATCTTTTAGTTTAGCGAACGTATTTCAATATAAATATATAAAATAATCAGACTCTATACGGATTACAAACTTTGCGATTTTTTAAATATTTTGCTCAATTCAAAATTGAAAAGTGATGGTTAAACTCAAAAACGCTCAGGAAACATTTCTGAACATTAAAAATAAAACATTTTCAAATATATAGGCGTAGTAAGGACTTTAAGTGAAAGGAGCGTTTAGATCATATTGGATCTAATTGTAAATATACGTTTGCCTCTTTTTCGTAAAAAGAAATATATAAAAGAAATGAAAAATAAAGTAATTCAATGTTACTTTTATAAGATTATAAGTTTATTAAAATATTGATGCGTTTATTGCCATATAAAAATTCAGAAAGAATTATTTTTTAAATTGACTTTTTTATTTATTAATTTAACTCCTTTTCTATTTATTTACTTTTTTCCAAAATGTTTAGTAGATGAATTAAAATTCATGGACGTATAGAAGTACTAAAAAAACGTTACAGTCGATGGAGTATATATTCAGTATTAGGTTAACTATATTATTTCTTTCTACCTTACAAAGAATTTTCTTTCTTTAGTTATAAACAAAATGTCATGACTAAAATGTAACTACATACAAAATTGTAAAGTAACCTAAGTAACACAGCTAGTTTGCTAAAAAAGCAATTATATACGTTTTTTTAGCGTTTTGTTAACGCTTTATAAGCATGTGTGCTATTTGTATAAATATATATATAGTATAAATATATATATAGAGCAAAATTGTAAAATATAAATATAAAACTGCAATAATATGAACTATGGGTTAGTATCTTCTTGATAGTTATAAAAAGTAATTTCTTACCTACCAAATATCACGATCACAACGTTCTAAATTTGGCTTTGCAATTACAGAATGAACAAACTGAGCAATAAACTGATGCAATCGAGTCAGACGGACAGCCTACATGATTTATTAGTGCTATCTGTTAAATTCATCGTACAATTACTCACAAACAGCGTGTAGATCATGTTGGATCATGTAGAGTCTAATTACCTTATTTATAAAATAATATATTGAATAATATATTGAATATTTATTCTCTTTCTCAAGGTATTCTAAAGTTACGTTTTAAAAAAATTGTAGCAATTAACTTGACTCAAAACAATAAAAATAAGAATTGACAAACTTCTTTAATTTTTATGTATTCTTATGTACAACAATTTTCGCAATTTTCATGAATTTAAATTTATATTTGGACACTTAGCATTTTTTTTAATTTTCAATATTATTCAAAAAATTCTGTTGAAAAATTATAATTCAAATCGATTTTGATTAAGATAAAAAGTTTTATTATCAATTTTCATAATTAAAACATAAAATTAAGTTATCATTTTTAATACTTTTATTTTTTATACATTTAATCACTAGAATTCTTTTTCTATAGTACAAGAAATGTATTAGCCAGAAACTTTAGTACAAGAAATATATCAGAAATTTTATAATATTCTAAGAAAAAGCTATAATTTTATCAGTTATATTAAAACTTGGAAAACAGAGCATAATTAATTTCATAGAAACAAGATGCTCAGATGAAAAATCGCACGTAACTTTTTCTAATAATTCATAAGAATTTATA
>Ga0157364_1007152_pt1 | contig 11543 bp, 4 predicted proteins | sample AttsexASBM2_FD_111476 | JGI IMG/M metagenome (GOLD analysis project Ga0157364, IMG submission 111476) | Fungus gardens microbial communities from leaf cutter ant in Ribeirão Preto, State of São Paulo, Brazil - Atta sexdens ASBM2 | ecosystem: Host-associated > Fungi > Mycelium > Unclassified ...
AAAAAATATTTTTGTGATACTTATCATAAAATATACATAGAGACACACACACACACACACACACACACACACACACACACACACACACACACACACACACACACACATTACTTAAGAAAAATTTATTATTATGTACTCAAAATAAAAGTTCATTTTCAAAATATAATAAAATTGATCGACGAGACAACTTTATATTAGATGTAGTAAAAAGAAATCCATTATTTTTCCATTCAATTTCATGCAAAAATAATGGATTTCTTTTTACTACACCTAATATAATAGACAAATCATTTTTTAAATTTAATAATCTTAATTGAAGTATATCCGACTTACTAGAATTCAGAATATACTTCTATTTCTTTGAATATACTTGTAATAAACTTAGATTTGCGGATACATGAAAGTTTAGAATATTTAAAACGAGTAATTATTATTTGCGTACAGCATGTATTTTTTCTGTATGTACTGTTTATCTTTTTCTAAGAATTACTTTTTCTAAGAATGACTAATTCTTAGAATTGGAAAAAGACAAAGAGTGAATTGAACTGAAACTAAAGTTAATTTTACATCTTGATGAATCGAGTCTAGCAATATATATTTCGCGATAACGAGCGGTTAATTCAAGTTTAAATGACGATGTTTTGAAATTAACGCTGATAGATATCTCGCGTCACGTGCGATTTTTCCGGATTCCGGACCGGCAGGTAAATAAAAGAAAAGAAAAAGAAAAAGAAAACGTTTTACGCGCGAACGTAACAGGAGAGGATACAAGAGGCGATTACCGTGAATTTCCAAGGTTCGCCTTGCGAGTTCCATCCATTAACTTTCAAATCAATCGCGACCGAAGGTAGCAGCTGGTTGCCATACACGTATTTCCGAGAACGAAACGGCGGAATATTTTTAAATCGAGCCGCGCCACTTTACCCTTTCCATATCGAGAGGATTATCGCCGTCTAAAATCGCATTTTCCCTCGAAATTTCTCGTTCATTCTCGGCAATTCGTTTATCTCTCCCTCCCTCGCGACGGGCGGGCTGTCAACCCTTCCCTTGCACCCCCAACGATATTTACGTTCGCCCGGCGGGCGGACCGGAAATCGATACACCTCCGTGCGAAATCCGGCACGCGAAACCGCTTTAGCCAGAGCTACGCCGCGGGGCAATTTCCAACAACAATTCCGCCCGGGTGCCGCGACTCTCTCCCCCTCCTCCCCGTCGCGCCTCTCGTAGCCTCATCTCTCGTCCGCGAACCCCACCCGGACGACGGGCCGTGTCACGTGCTTGAAAAACGACGTCGCCATCGCTGCGGTGGCGACGCAATATTGCATCGTGTCGTCGTAATATCATATCGCTTCTCACCGTCGTTTTCCGCGACAGGCCGATTTACAACGCGGCGCGGCGCGGCGCGAGTGGCGGAAAAGAAAAGAAAAATACAGTGGCGACGATCACGTGGTCATGACCACCCGTCGTCGCGTCGCCGCGAATTGCCGCGAATTCTCCGCGATCCGAAAACGGCCCGATTGCCGCGATTACGTCATTACGCGTGCGGCGCGGCGAGGCGCGGTGGAATTGCGCGCGTGAAAATTACGCGAAAATTGCAACCTTCGCGCGATAACCGCGGCGAACGGAGGTCGCGAAGCGGAGTAACTGCAACTGAAATCAAGCACGGCACCTTTATTGAAGATCGGCGTCGTCCAGGAGTAGAGATCGGCGCCCGGAGTCTCGGCCGGCGCGGTGCCGTACGCTCGAAACATCTTCTAAAGCAGACGAATGGAGTAGTGTAGAGCGATGTCGGAGTCTTGGCGTCCGATCCGTCGACGTTCGATGGAAGCGCAGAGTCGACGATCCCTCAAATTGCACGCCCCGTAGATTTCCTCTTTCTCTGCTCCGGCTCTCCGGCGGCTGACCGGCAGTTGACGGTTCTTCACTTGACTCTCGTGAACGATCACCGGAACGTATCTCTCCCTATCTCTGTACTTGGTTCTCCCTGTCTGTCCTATCCACGGGCACTCTCGACGGGCACTTTCGAACTCACTTGGTTGTATTGTTAGCGACTCTCCCGACGCGCATACGCGTTACAACTGGCGTTCGTTCAGAACGTCGGAAGTTCGCCACAGGATAATAATATACTCGGCACACACATACGTACGTATAGAAGATGATAAACGCGAGGAAGCTACGAAACAGACACGCGAGGCACGTCTCTCACGCGCGGACTGACGGACCGTACGGCGATGAGGTCTGAATACAGCTGCGTTGCTTGGCGGAGGAGCGTCAAGTTGCTCGCGACGACGTCGACGATCGCGACATTCACGGATCCCGTCAAGTCACTGCGAGGGTCATGGATGCGCCAGTGATGGAGACGATGGAGTGGCCGCCACTACTTCTCTCTCTCTCTCTCTCTCTCTCTCTCTCTTTGTGCTTCCCTCCTCTACCGATCCCTCGCTCCCTTTCTTGCCCCTCGTTGTCTGTGGGCGCGCGCGCGCACGCACGTAATTCGCACCTTGCACTTGACTATTAATCGCGACGTGCGCGATAAATTAGAATCGAGCGCAGTTCACTGCACGGCGTCGTTTGTAATATATCTCTTCCTCTTCCTCCTGGCGGCCGATGGTGATCGGATTCGGGATTGGTAGTGGAGTCGGTCGACACACACAACGCGCGAATAGAACGATCGCGCGCAGGAGACTGCACTGACTGCAGCGCAAAGTGTGGAGCCGAGCTCGGCCGGAGGCCGAGAGTCGTCAAGCCGCCGTCACGGCTGAGAACGTAAAAAGGTTTGTTGCCACCGCCGCTCCGGCAGACAGGTTACTTTACTCGAAGGGGACGGAACCGGCGGCGCGCGGGAAGATTGGCTGGCGGCCGCGCTCGGCTGACAGTGGCCGTCGCTCTTGTATGCTGTACTTCTTCCTCTCTCTCTCTCTCTCTCTCTCTCTCTCTCTTCCCCCTCTCTTTTTCTCTCTCTCTCTCTCTCTCTTCCTGCACCGTGATATCGGGATATTGTCGTTCACTCAGTTTTTCCCGAGCGTCGTCGCGCTCCGCTTTCGAAACAAGCGGACAGTGTCTATTATTTTTCCTTTTGAGAAAAGGCGTTGCCTTCTGCGACCGATGGCGCGTGAACGATGTACGATGCGCGCTACTCGAGGCTCGGTGAAGGAATGGCCGCTCCGCGATGGTCCCCGGCCCCCAGGCGTGGGAGGAAGCGGGGCGCGGCGTGTGGTGGGGGAAAAAAGCAGACTCTATCGCGCGCGCGGCCGGCGGTGGATGGTATGGACGGTATGATGCATGCTAGCGACTAGCTACGCACGTGTGCGTATATACATACATGTGCGTGCATTAATACGCAGTTGTATGAGACTATAGGAAGACGATGGAAGAGCAGCGGGAGACAATGACGGAGACAAGGCGAGACTGGCGGACGGACGAAGTGAGAAGAAGAACAGTGGTGGTGACGGGAAGCGGCAGAGGAAAGGAGTATATAAAGAGAAACGAGAGAACGCGAACGGAAGAAAGAGAGGAGAGAATGGACGAGCAAGTGTGATGGAGGAAGAACGAGGGAGAAGGACGGGGTCACGCTATACGAAGCGGGAGACGTATCTCAGGACCGTAAATCGGTCGCCGGGATACTCGGGGTTTAGTGCACGATAACGCTTCTTGTTAAATCTTTACAACCGACAGGATGGAACGCTTTATGGCAATCCGCTTTTTTTTTGCAATCGAGCAGTGAATACTATAGACTATATTTTTCTGAAATATTTCAAATAATCAATGATATCATTAATAACGTTAGTGTCAACGAAATGTATTGAATATTCCAAGTTTCATCGAAATTAGTTTTCATAATAAGATTAAAGCACTGACGCAAAGATCGAGTACACATCGTAGAACAAAAATTTGACATATAGCGTTATAATATGTCGAGTCACTGAATTAATTATTTTTATAAAATATATATATATATATATATATATATATATCTATATATACTTATATAAATTTTCAATTGTGAATTTCGCTAGATTTGACGACAGAGTTGGCGCTTTATTTATTTATTTATGCGGCGTTGCAGTAAAGTCTGCGACACACGATCCGCGTTTTCCTGCTTAATTACTTACGTTTCGATAAATTACTAGAAATTTTGCATTTTGTGTGGTGCAATTTTCATAATTTAATTTATTAAAACGTAAACAATCCAGCAAGAAAACAAGCATCATATGCCGTAGAGTTAACATAACATGGACTTGCTCGCAGGCGTAATGACGGAATCGTTACGTCACTGTCCTCGAGTGGTGGTCGACGATCGTGGTTGCTATGGGGTTAAGGTGGGGTGCGTTGCAGGGGCCGAGGGGAGCAGCGAGGCACTGGCGGAGAGATAAAAAAGATAGAAAACCCTATTACGCATGTGCGTATCGGGGCACGAGCGAGAATGTCGCACATGTCCGCGTGTGCGTGTGCGTGTACGTGTATGCGTATACGAGCGGCTAAAAATTGTGCGTACGTGTACCTGTATGGCACGCACGAACTCGCTCACTCACGCACGGCGGATCCCATTGAAACACGATGACTCAAAAACACACGCGTGTGCGCGTGTCTCGTCAGACCGGGGCGTAATATTAGTAATGCGTATATACCTATCTACCTACCGTGCGTGTCCAACGCACGCCACCGTATAGACCCCCTGTAACCCCGGCGACCCCTCCCCTTCCGAGTACCGATTTCGATTCTCCACGCAAATTTAAATGGTCGCCAATTAGGCTTCCTCCCGTTTATCGACGTCTGATTGTGCGCAAGGGCCGGCTATGCGATGGGTCTTCGTTCGTAACGTAATGGTCTCGATGTTTAAAATTTGCAATAGAAATTGATTTCAGATTGTTATTATCGAACAACTCTAAGGCCACTATTCATAGGTTGGTATTCATAGATCATCTTAAGTAATATCTTAAGATGCTAATATACAGCTCTCGGTATTCATAGTCGGATTTTATATTTAAGACCATCTTAAGTTCTATCTTGAAGTGTCACGAACCAATCAGAGAGCTGCATTAGTATCTTAAGACGTTACTTAAGACAATCTTGAAATAAGAACCGACTATGAATACCGGCCTCTGATTCGTTTATGACAGCTTAAGACTGTGTTTAAGATAGTCTTAAATATAAGACCTTGAATAAGACTATGAATATCCCAACTATAGTCCGTTCTTAATTTGAAGACCGTCTCAAGTAATGCCTTAAATTGCTAATGTGGCTCAGGAGTTAAGACTTATGCCGTTCTCTATGCAATTAAATCGTTGTTATTTACATAATTCGACAATTTTTTAAAAACTCTTTTCAAAAATGCCGCTCCCCTAAATTTGCCATCCCATGCATAGCTTAAAGCTTAACTTAGGTTAGCTACACTGAGAAATCCATTTAGTTGAATCAATTAATTTCTTATTTGCATATGGGCAAACAAAATCCTTGATTGATACGATAAAATAATTTAGTCGAAGTAAAACATTTAGTTATTGTACATTATATTTGTTTTTGATACACAAATTTATTAGATGCCAATGTTTATCAGAAACAAGTAAAATGTTATAATAACCAAATGTTACTTTGCTTTATTATTTTATCGCTTCAATTAAGGATTTTGTTTAGTTTACAACATCTTCAGATTTGATTTTACTGAAACTATTCAACATTTTTTTAAATTCAATTCAAAGGTACTTTAATAAGTTATTCATACTAAACAATTCATTTTTTTTTATAAAATTTTGACTATTTTTCAATCATATTGAGCATCTATGGATTTCGCTCGAAAGGTTCTTCTATATGCTATAAAATCAACCGCTATTTTTCAGAATTCTTATTGTACATTGAAATTTACTTTCAAAATAAATTTCGTATTGCTTTAGAGAAACAAATTGCACGAAAGATGATACTTCAGCGCGTTATTAAAAAAAAAAATCGGGATCAGATTTATATTTTTTAATCTTTATTTTTAATGCAACACAGTGACATATTTAATTAACAATGCATTATTAAATGTTAAAAATTATTTATTAAAAATTATTTAGCGAAGGTTATGAATTTATTGATAAGTTCGGGAATAACTAGATGTTATCTCGATATTACTTGATATATTTTTTTTATATTTCCAAAATAATCTCCTCTTATTTGCTTGTATGAAATTTGTCAAAATTAAGCTGACATCTTTTATTACATCATCATGAATTTTAAAATAAATTACAAAAATAATATCTGTTTTGTCATATACAGGAACCAGCATGAATGATCAATTTGAATAAAAATTCGAAATAAAAAGTACCACTCTCGATGCATTTTTTAACATTTCCGGAATAAAACTGTGAATGCACACGAGACGAGAAGTGAAATATTGTACACGAGCTGGTATATTTGCAACCTTTTCGACATCGATTAAAATCAGAATCGTGATTTAACTGGCACTAATATTTAATGGGTTAGAACGACCCCGGAAATTGAATGTTTCGTGTGCTAGAATTAAATGTCCGTGCGTTCGAGCTTCGTCGAATGCCAAATATCGCTCACGTAGTTGAAATCATTATACATAGCGATGTAGCAATTAGCGTAAGCGCGAATTCAATGCGAACTACTGATGATTGAAAGCTCGCGGGTGGCTAACCAGTATTACTTTCAAATAACGTTTCCGAAAATTAGCACAATACTATATACGTTAAACCTAATCTAACTGAAATTATAATATTCTATTCACTTCAGATATAGCCTAAATATGATTTAGATAAATATCATTTACATTTAATCACTAATAATCATTGTATTATAAATAATTGTATTGCATATTGAGATTTGACTCACAATATACTAGTAATGTAAACTTGCGGTGTTATAAACGCAAAGCCAGACAAGCATTAATTAGTGGCAATTCGATGTTAGCATTCTCTCATTAATAGATTTCAGAGGCAACTAATTAACAACTGGCGCAGAGCTACTTGTCCAGCAAACATAATCGATGCGGAAAATGAAATTACGAGCATAGAGCAGAAACAAAATTGTTCTGGCACCTCATTGTCGACAGACGGCGGCGTGGTTGACGACGACGCAAAGCAACCTGATAACACCTTCAAGGCTGTCTGCTCGCGAATGCGTCCACTTATGCGAGTTTCTGCATACGCACGTGACATCGTGTACGCAAACGTTGCTTCCGACGTATACTGCGTTTCAACGAACACAAAATTCGTAAGTCGTAAGCAATATCGAGTGTCTTGGAATTAGATTTCTAATGAGGCGAGAATGAAATTTTAAGACATAAAAATCGGTATTTCTCAATAACACTCTCTAAATTCTTTAGAGTAGAATCTCACTCTGAAGAGTGAAAATTGAATCGCCCTGAAAAAGATCGAGTAGGTCGATTTTCAATCTTTAAGAATGAAATTTCACTCTTCAGAGTGACAATTCACTGTAAAGGTTTTAAAGAACATATGTGGAAAAAAATTCGCAACATAAATGATGTAATGAACATAACTGCGAATCAGAATAAAGACGAATGTAGCATGACAACTTGTATCATCAGTAAAATTCGAATAAAGTTTAAATGCAATTTAGAATAAAAAGTTTAGAGTATCTGCACATTAGATAGTTTCTTCGGTATTTACAGCGCGTTTATTGTGAAACATTGCAATCTTAAGTTTGCACTAAATATGTTGCAGAAAAGAAGAACTGTACGTATTTATCATCAAACATAAGATTAAATAGAAATACGAATAAAAATATTATGTACAAATAAGAAGAAGATTATAATTGCTTAATAATATTTTTGTATGTATTTATATAATTTTTTTGTAATTTTCAGTTCGAGCAAACTGCGCGCTAATTATTTGTAACAATATAATAACATGTCGATTTTTCTCACGTAATGCGAATATCTAAACAAATAATTTTCTGTATAATCTATACTAGAAGATTAGAAATACATTAGCGACTTATACGAATGTACGCAACTCCGTATTATGCTGAACATTATGTCGTATCTGTGAATTCTTATCTAAAGTAAGGTAAGTAGAGGTAATGAATATCTCGTAAATACTCGTCATTCTGTTTTCCGTTCAACATAACAAAATGCACGAGTCATACCCGTTCGCATGCGCATTTTATTTCCGCAGTTGGTGTTGTAATTGGATTTCGTTTCTCGCCCAATTATGCAGACATCTACATTTATAAACAATGTCCAAGAATATTTGTAAAACTTCACTTAATAAGTAATTTACATAGATAAGCGGATATCATTGCCAGGCGACTTTGCTTATATATAAATTTGTAATAATTAACAATGATTAATTAACAAAAAATAATATTTAAATTAAGAGTTTAAACCGAATTTAGAATATCGTAGAGAGAAAATCACTTTTCTTATTCATTTTAGGTTGTATTAAAGTAATGCGCTGTTTTAAGAGTTATTTTCAGAAGCCACTTTTAGAAATAGACTTTTAGAAATTTTTCGGACCATAAAATGTTTATTTTGTTTGCATAAAAAGAAAGTATGATTTTATAGTTTTAGCTGTGAGCTACAAAACGTTCATAGATGAATCGCATGCGGTTGCACATCATTGCTGCAATGAAAAATATTTCTGAGATTCATGTTAAAACAATATGAGCTGATTATATACGCCATCTACTACATCGCCATTATTAAATAAATATTGCACTTAACTTCCCTTTTGAAATCAATGAAATAAAACTTATCTAAAAAACATTATTTAGATATGAGATATAGGCATTTGAGAGCACACGCAGTTGGATTTAGCGTATATCTGTTCAAAACTGAGTAATAAGTTTATAAAATATCTTTATTAATACGAACGTTTCGATGCTTTTTTTAAAATCATTAGCGTAAGCTTCAGCATATCTCTAGTATTGAAATATTTCATTATTTTTGGGTGATTTTATCTAAAAGTGATTTTATCTAAAAAATTGAAAGAAATTGCTAATTATACGATTTATCTTAATATACTACACGTTATATGCCTCAATATCAAATTACCCACATACCGACGATTCGCCGCGCCGAGGCTCTCGAAATGACGTCGCATATGTTCGACAGCCTCACTAGACATATTCGCGATATATCAGGCGTAATCGCCGATGGAGGGAGAAGAACATGCCAGATATTCTGCGTGCTACGCGTGGAGAGATGTGCATGCGTGCGTGCGTATAATGTCGCGACGCGCACGCTCTTTCAGTCGTACAACGAAGCGACCAAGAGGCCGTAATGCCGTATGGAAAAATATGAATCATTTCTCCGGGCCATTAACGCATCTGCGTATTCGCAGGGCCGCCCCCGTGCACGCTGCCGCATTCATTTGTCCGGCGATGCCGCGCCGTGGCCGTCTCTCCCTTTCGGTGTACGTCCGTAATAATTTCGTGAACCCGGCGCGTCGGACCGAGTGTGTAAAAAGGGGTTCGAAAAACGTATCTATCGACCGCAGTGAAAGAGAGAGCTCGGTATTAGAAGAGCAAGCCGAGACACTCGTCTATCACGCAACCGCGTGATTTCTCTCTTTACACGCAATGGAGATCTTTGCAACGAGAAAAACGAAACATTTTCAATTTGTTTTTTGCTTCGACATACTCTTAGCAACTCGTTTGATGGAGATATTGAAGATAATTACTTCGTTCTAATCCTTTAAAGATATCGAGTCATTTAGAAAATTAATTAATTTGTTTGTATTAATCTCGCAACCGCGAGAGTTTAATAAATTAAGATTAAGACCATTTGTTCTTTCATCATTCAATATCGAAAAACATAATAATAACATATATCATTTTTAACAACCGAAGAAGGATGTGCAGAGAGGTCTTTATCTCTATCGATTTATATCATTTATTAAGTGATCCATCATAATAATTATTGATATGGGCTGTTTTATATAGGGGGAAAAAATTATAAAAATCTGATCTGGAGTATGTGAGATTTAAGGATGTCCTGTTGAGACAATTTAGATTACAAGTTGAAAATATGGATATACACTACGTTCTCAACAAGAGATTAAAATATTTCAATTTGCGAAGAGGACGAATTTGGATAGAAGTGCGATCTTAAGAAGATTTTATATGTAAATTTGTCACAAGTTTGATCACACTGAAGAGGACCTGTTGTAAAAAGGTCGAAACGTCTGTATGTATTTTTGCATTATTGCTATCTTAAGATAAACATATAAACATTTGCACGAACATCAAGCATAACTTCTTTGCTTTCTTTTATATTTTGATTATTTGAATTCTATTTAAATTCTATTGGAGCCTAATAAATGTATTATTTGTTAAATATATATATGATTTTTAATCAATTACAGAATATTGTATTATATAGACTTTTCGTTTGACTTTGCGAGAGTTTTTATTTCATTATATTTGACTCTTATGTCCCCTTTTTAAATTAATACTGTTTTTTAAATTAAGAATCCTTCATTCTTGTAAAAACTTATTATAATTTATGTTTAACCTTCATTTAATATATTATAATTTATTATTATATGCAGTTTATAATTATAGATAATAGATCTATAATCAGATTATAGATAAACAAAGAAAAGATTTCTTGTTAATTGCAGCACGATGAGAAAAGTGACGCAATATTGTATTCAACAGCGCAAGAGCGGTGATTAATCATCAATTGCAATTTCATACATGCGGTACTTCGGAAATGGCGACCTTCGCATTTACGAAACCATCGCGATTGTAAAACAAATTCGATGGACGATTCGCGGCGATGTATGTTCGACAAGATTCGGAGCTCAAAATCAAATAATTACATTTCCTGAGATTACGCGTCGGCACAGAATGGTGTGCTGTATCGTATAATTCGTATCGCTCGATAATAACGGCGTAATGTCGACTGCTATCGCGAATAATTAAATTTGTATGTACAACTGCACGAAAGATCTGTATACACCATGACATTTAGTATCTTTAAGCCAGAAACATGTAGAAAAACGTAAGATAGTGAGACACAATAGAGAACATAATATCATTTCCTTACGTTCTCTATTGTGATTGACCAATTCACTTACTGTTTACATTTACTACCTTTTACATTTTCCTATATGTTTCTAGTTTTAGAGCCGTAACAAAAATCATAATGCGTCGCCTACAATGGGCAGTAGTGGATTAAAGAGGCGTAGAAACTAATCATAGTTGATTATCCCTCTCACATTCGACTATGATTGGTTGATTTCTACATCTACTCTTTAATCCATTACTGCTACTACCCATTGTAGAATGAGCTTAAGACATAAACTTAAATCGATGAGACAATCAGAGTGTTACTTTAAATCTACGTAATCTGACGGAAATAGAAATAGCAGTAAACTTATCCATAAGAGCAAATTTCAACCGGTCGAAATTTGTCTCACGGATAAGTTTACTGTCATTCCTATTTCCGCCAGATTACATAGATCTAAAGCAACATCTTGATTTGCTCATCGGCTTAAGTTCATGTTTTAAGGTTACAGAAATTTTGTCTGCAGTAGCCCTTAGGACTATTGTACACATTTTCCGTAAAAGTAATC
>Ga0157364_1007153_pt1 | contig 11543 bp, 5 predicted proteins | sample AttsexASBM2_FD_111476 | JGI IMG/M metagenome (GOLD analysis project Ga0157364, IMG submission 111476) | Fungus gardens microbial communities from leaf cutter ant in Ribeirão Preto, State of São Paulo, Brazil - Atta sexdens ASBM2 | ecosystem: Host-associated > Fungi > Mycelium > Unclassified ...
AATACAAAATTCAAATTAATTTCGCATAGTTACCGTTTTAGCGTTTTAATTATACTTATTTTTCATTGTATGTGTTAATTTCTTATTGTATGTGTTCGTAGCTCTCCGAGCTACGAACGAGCTACTGAATCTTGTATTTAACACATACATCTCATACACACAAATGTATGTTAAACGTTATTATGCGTACATTGTATTTTGGTCGTTCAGTTCTGATTAAACTTCCTGAAAGATTTTTGACATTGAAAGATCACGACGTGTTTCCTGTTGCCAACACAGCGATACCGTATCCGTGATATATAAAGATCGGTGGATGTGACGCTTGCGAGTGTATTTTTTCGCTATACGCATACATCTCATGACGTTCAGATCAAATGACGTGGACCTTGCGCAATCTGCGGCTTCGCCGCCTCGTCTTTCGGCTTCGGGATGCTCCGAAGGTCCGGAAGTCGCGGTCTTTGATGGAATTCGCTTATGCGACGCCGTGTGCCAGTATAAAAAAAAATCGATGAGAGCGCGATCTCGTGCATCGACACACGCATGTCACATTCACGCGCGTGCCTACTTTCTGATACATCAGTTTCTGATTTCCGAGCGAGCTGCTGCCTGCGACCTTTCTGAATAATAAATCTCGGAACGTATTTGTATGTACTATATGTAGACATTTATTTATAATACAAATTTTTTTATAATCTTACACATAATTGTAAATTAAATTTTTAACTCGGCATTATTACTTAAGATGAGTTATGATAAATAAATTAAAGAATATTATATACACTCTAAATTTCTTGCAGTGAACTCTCATTTCAAGAGAGTGAAAATACAGCCATCGCTCTTTTTCAAGAAGTAAAATATTTTCACTTTTTTTCAAGGGTGGTTGTATTTTCATTTTCTTGGAGTAAGATTTTATTACAAGAAATTTATAGTGATATGTACACACACATACACACACACACACACACACACACACACACACACACACACACACACACACACACACACACATCATAATTTATATACATAGATATGTAATACATCGTTTGTCAGTTACAATATACGAATACATTTTATTATGCTTATTTCTAACATCATTTTACTTTCATCTTTGCGCGCTTTTACAATAGTAATATATTATACATAATTATATCAAATTTCACCGTACTTCAATTTCTATTCAAGAATACGAACTATCTTCTTGGCAGTTGCAAAGTATTATTGCGTTACTGAGTTTCAATTTTTAATTTTCTACAATTGCTGAATTACCCGACAAGAGGCGAGACGTTTCTTTCCCTCTCCCCGAGATTGCGAAATCCCGTGCATCGGTTTCGGATTTCCGAGCGAGTCAATGCGAACGGGCACTTTCTTTATTCGCGCACATAAGCTCATCGTACGCGTGTGTGCGTGCACGCGGCGATGCATCGCGTGGGTGCACTTATACCGTCGCATCGTGGCTCGTTGCTAAGGAAAGTATTTCAAAAATTGCGCAAAACCATGTCTCGTGTGACAATGCGGAAAGAGAACGTTGGCGTCACCACGCCGAGAATCGGATCACCGGACGGAGTGCACTGCAGCCGATGGCGAAACTCCGAATTTTGCATTCGAACGAATTCCTTGTTCCGAGGCCGCGTACGAGAGTACGAGTCGAGCGAGTTTCTCAAAATTGTTCGCGAAAAATGCACCGGTACAATTATTTTTTAATCCGCAGAGATTAGGGGATAACTGAATTTATTGCGAGAGTTGAACTGATCAATTCTACAAAAAAAAATTTTGGAAGAATATTGATAAAATTATACACAATTTGGAATTGTAAATTTGGGAAAAAAATGGAAATAATTGGTTTCTGAAAAATTCTTAATTTCATTCAAAAAGAATAGGATATATAGCTATGCATTCATCCTAATTATGAAATCCATATTCTTATAGTTAAAGATAATATTTAAAAATACTTTAAAAATTAGATCAACTTTTTCCTAAAAATTCTGAAGAAAGACACGAAAGAATTAATAAAGCGTCGAATGAAGGAAAATTATTGTTTAATTTAAACATAAAATTTGATCTTGTTTGCCACAAAATTTAATTCTAGAGCATGCCTTTTCGATCTAATTCAGCAACTTAGACGTATTAACAAAATGGTTAAGTAATTGCAGACAATGTCAACGATTACCCGCTTTCTACTCTAGAACATTATCTTTATTATCTAATCCTATATAAGCAGAATTTCATGTACAGATACAGATAAGTTATGTTAACCAGCGGAGATAAATCTTTCGGGAATAAGCCATTCGAATACAAATATGGCGATAATCGAAATCTCTTTTTTCTTCAGTTACAGAAGATATGCTGGATATGAAAGAAGGGAAAAGGAATCCTTCGAGATGAAGGAATATCCCATAAAATCGGCGACGTATATCCCCTGTCGTCGTGCAATCGTAATGCGTATGCGTGCAAGCAGCTACTATTACTGTAATGACATGTTTCGCGAATTTATACGACAAGACACATTTGCGACAATAAGTAACAGAAATGAGTGTAACGTTACGGTAATGACGGGGGGCCGACTCGAGTGAGGTAGACAGAATTCGCGGACATGAGGATGACAGAAGCCTCGCGTGCAAACCGTGTTTTCCGAAGGTAACTATGTTGGCGTTGCGTTATCGGATTACGCGATCGCACGTAGACTAACGACACGAGGTGGTCGGGATAAAATAGATTCGCACGATTAAAATGATAATCAGCGTCATAATCGCGACAAAGCATTGCGTCTTACACATTTTTCGCTCTTACGCGTCTCTTTAATTTGTGTTGATTTGACAAATTGCTCTCACTTTTTAATCTTTAAACGAATAATTTGCAAGTTTTTTTATATGTATTGTGTATATATATATATATATATATATATATATATAAAAATGTAGAATGTAATCTTGTTTTTTTTTGTATTGAATGAAATGTATAAATTAATTTTTTTATTCAAGATAATGCGACGCACAATCTCGAATAAACTGATAATTAATCCACAACTTTGCTGATTAATTTTATTTTTAAATATTTTGTATTATTAATTTATTTTTTAAATTATATAAATGAATTATTATATATAGGATATTTAATATTTAAAATAATAAATATAATTTATTTATATAAATTATATAAATAAATTATATCTATTTTCTTAAATATGTTTTATTTATAATACTAGTTAGTTATACGAAATGGAGCGCCGAATGGACGCTCTAATTCGTAGTGTTAAAAGGAAGACTCATATGATTTCCTCTTATAAATTTCCTTCCATTTTAAAATGCGAATGTAGAAACTGGCAGTGTACAGGTGATACCGTAATATTATAAAAAAATACGAGAAATGAATTAATGAGAAGGGGAAACAGGGAACAGAATCTTTGACCGTGAGAGAAGATCGCCGTAATCGTAATTAAACGAGTTTTAGCATTTTCGTATATCTTATAAAATCTCATTTATCTACTCAACATTTCCAAGGTTACGCTTTATAAGGTAAAGTATATGCGTGCTGTAATGCGCATATCTCGTATAAAACTACAAAGTTCAAGTAGTCAATTTTTAATCCCGCTTTTTCAAACTTTTAATTTTTATAATTACTTTCAGACTGCTCTTTATTCGCTAAAATTTCTCATTGGGACATAAAAGTTGTAAAGAAAAATTTTAGAGTTAGCAGTAAAAAATGTACAGAATGCTCTATGATAGTAATATAACTATCTTTAATGTGTTTCATTGTTTTCTCAATTTCACGTAGTTATTTATTCATTGCGTGTCTATGTATCGCACTATTATCTCGGTGATGTATAATAACTCATTAAAGCAAGCTATTTTCTTTGGATTAAGATTGTATCTTCGATAAACTCGTAGCCGAACATCAACCACTGACAATCATCTTCTTCGTTGAATTTCCGGTGTTTATAGAGTTATAGATGGAACAAAGCATCCGCGTATCCATTAGTCTCGAAATTTTACTCCAGAAAGAATCGAATTGATATTGCTCTTTTTATCATGCCATCACGTTGTAATTATCATTATTTCTTATAAATCACTTTTCTATATTTTGTACATCGTATATACATGCTAAATACTCTTTAAATTCTTTGGAGGAAATTTCACTTTGAAGAGTGAAAATTGAGTCAGTCTTGAAAAAAAGTGGTTCAATATTCTTTAAAAATGAGATCTCACTCTTCAGAATGACAATTCACTTAAAAAATTTTAGAGGGTACCTAACTCTACTTTTAAAAGCACGATGCTAAAACACTTAATGTTATTAATTTTCAACGGCTCGGCCCTGGCGAGTATCGAATCGCAACGCCGACGCATCCTCCGCTTAAGCAGGAGTAGAGAAGCAAGGAGAGCAGCGGGAATTGATTTGCGGTACGGTTGCGCGAGTTAACGACAGGAGGAAGCGGAGAATCGTGCCTCTGCGGAGCAGAATCTCCGGGCGTGAGCGGAAAATCGGCGTACCGTGAACGCGCATCTCGCAAGACTGCCTCTCCCGCCGCCCGCTCGACCTGAAGCGCGGCATCATGCGAGGAGCGACGAGGAGCAGCTCGCATGCGGGCACAAAGAATTATTACATCTTCGCGGTCTGGTGCGCGAGCGACGAGGCAGTACTGTTCTTAGTCATGCTATATCCAAAAGTGGATTCTGAACACTTGACGGCAGGAAGCCAGCTCGCTGTCGGATTACGGAGATTAGAGAATAGAAGATGCGTCTCTTTGAGAATCCTAGAAAGGATCAAGGCGCTTCCTTTGTACCTGTAAAAATTAAGAAACTTTTTATAAGCCATTAGTAATAAATCAAGAACTAGAAATTGATCACAAATACAATCGAGATATAAGAAGAATAAGACTATAATTGGTCAATTTCTAGCTTCTGACTTTTGATTTATTATTAATGGTTTATTGTAGAAAGCCTTTAATATTTAATTTTACTACTAACATAATGTTTGGAGGTAATAGATTAGTTAGAGATAATAGAAAAATAGAATGTCGAAAATAACAGATATAACATTTTCTTATATTAAATTTTCTTTCCAGTTATTTTTTAGGTATAAGAAGGAATATTTTTACAAGAATAGATCTATATTCTTTCTTTCTAGATATTAGTAAATGAACGAACATGTCCACTCTTGTTCACTCTCGGCGTTCCTATTGTCGGCAGAATTTTTATGAATTTTACCGAGATTCCTCAGAAAAGGAATTAAATGGATCCGAAAATTTATCTCAATCGGTTTATTAAATAATACTCGTTCAGAGTGGATTGTTAAAAGTCGCCGAAGTCAATAATAATGTAGGATGTGTAGAAAAGCGATTATCTAGCGTCAAGTTTGCTAGAGTTCGTCGGCAAAGGATAACCGAAGCATGAAATTAGTTTTTTTCCTTGGCTGGCCCGAGTAACTGGGCGATAACGCTAACTTCGTCGCAATACACGTCCGGTCTGCTCTTACGATTAGACGCAGCATCTGCGTGGCCTCCTCTCGGCACCTGTGTACACGAACGCGCATTATGTTCTCAGTGTGAAAGAACATGCTTTTGTCATCCGTTTGACAAACTCGCACACGCGCATCGATACGCGCGCGCGCGTGTATCTTCGGTCGCGTATCTTCCTCTCTCTCTATCTCTCTCATCGCGCAGTGCGATATTATATTTGTAGAACGAGAACGACGAATGTCAAAATATTCCTGCGAACGAGGTTGAGATAAGGAGATAGTCGTGATCAGATGAATTTAATCGCGAGGCTACTTCTTCCCGTCGAGCCTCAATCTTTTCATTTGTACTCGCGCGATCGCTCACGATGGTCTCGTAAATATAGTATGCACTAGAGGCAAGTGGATTACAGGTGTGCAAATAGCTAACACGTCAACGAGAGATGAGACTATGAGAGAAATAGTGTGAGGAGCACGTGAGAGAATTTCGACAGTCCTTGAGTCAGATAAACGCGATCAAAGATTACAAGCGACTCTTTTTCTTTTTCATGCTAAGCACCGCAGAAATTTTATCGATGTTATCGATATATAACAAGTTGATGATAAAGTCTTCTTTTCATTCTTTATCATTAGAGGTCATTAATAAAATTTAATATAGCGCTTGATATTCATGATCGAAACTTGCAAAGCCTTTTGCGAACAAAATCGTTCAATTTTTTCATTCAATTTTTTTTTAATTTTCCATCTCCATATCGATATACAAAAATATTCATTAATAATACGATTAAAATCATTCAAAAAACTTAACATCTTGAACCTTTGATCTGTTTTATAATTTTTTTTTAATCAGCAAGTTCAATTTTGGTGAAAATTTAGTTTAAAACTTAATTTTAAATTAATTGAACTTAGAAATTAATATAACAAGAACAAGCTTTTAAGTGAACAAAAATAATATTTTTTATCAATTAAATAACGATTTTTTTCTTGAGCAAACAATTAATATGGAGATTAATTTGTTACTTAATAGTGAAAGTTATAGAGACTGATACATAAAAGGACAGCATAAATAAAGTCTTCTATGGGGGATATTCAATTTATGCTGATTCAAGGCAACTATAATGCATAGAGCCTTTGGAAAAGTCGATCCACTGTAAAAAAATTATTGTCCCAAAAATGTTATTGTTATTAAATCTTAGTACTTATTATTTATCTCTTTATATTTTTTATGACATTTTATGAGAAATCATCATTTAAATAAATATTTAATCGAATCTTTACTTTTAAATTTTTAATTCATCCTCTAAAATATTTTTTGTCTACAAATCTTTTAAAAAAATTTTTTACGCATAATGAATTTTATACAATATTGTACAAATTGTAGATAGTAAAATTATCACCGCGTTTATATAAATTTAGAAAACTTAACACTTATTTTTCTTGTATTTCACGAAAAATTAATTTAAAACGAATCTTTAAAAATTCTAAATAATTTATACAAATCCCCAAAACATTATAATACAAATTTTTTAAATAAATTCTTTAATTTTAAAGTTAAACAACATTTTATAAAAATGATTTTTTATACAAGAAATTCAATATTAATGTGGAAAATCATTGCATAGTATTTTTTTTAAAAACTCTTAAAATTTAAAACTTTATTTTAAAACACTTTTTTGCTGTCTAATAATATTTTATCAAGCTATTTTAGCGCTTAGAGATGGCAAGATCATCACAGTGTGAAATTTTCTTGAACTTCATGCTTTTGACAATAATAATTAGCACCTTTACTAATTATATATGTATATAAGCAAAACTATTAATTCTTTAAAAGAATATTTTGAATAAAATTTATGTATGTAAAGTTTTTTATGTATATAATTTATGTACGTAATTCCTCAAGATTTTCTTTAAATTAAACAACCATATAATTCTGTATTGGACGTTTTCGTGAAAATTTTTGGTTCTGTCGTACGTATCGTATTATTTACTTATTATCATTAATATTGAGTGGACTACTTTCAAATAATCGAATCCGGAAATACAAAAAATCATATAATTTTATAAAACTCCGATTGATTTAAAATTAATTGAAAGATTTAAAATTAATTATTTTCCATACATAAATTTTATAATTTGAAACATCTTTTTGAAGAATTAATAGTTCGCTTTTCAACTGATATATATGTGGCGCAGCATTAGATAATAGATAGGAATTGATAGTACACGTCTAGTATCCTTGAGAAGTCTCATTTGAAGTTTTCCTGCAAATCCAATCCTGTGTGTATATTTAATATAAATTCTTCCTCTTCTACCTCTCGAACGTTTCTCCGACAGTCCTCATCGCAATAACATTTAGCCGGAAATACGCCGGCTGCCACGGATATATTTAAAGATCCACGAAGGAGAAGCGCGGCTCGCGTTTACATATTTGTAAAAGGCAAAGAACTGAGAACGTTGTCGTTACTGTAGATCAGCGAATGGCTGGTTGTTGTATGTGTGCGCGGATACAATGGAAGTATTTTGTTTCTGTCTCATTCCGTACCGTTCCGTACCATTCTGTCCCATATACGATCTCGTAGTATAGCACGGTGAGGCCCGCCGTGCACACAAACGGGCCCCCGTGGGTACAATGGTCTCTGCCGACCGGAAGCGAGCTACCTGTCTCCCACGTGTGATGCAGCTTCCCGGCAAGTCTGCGCGACCAGACTCTCGAAAGTCGATACAATCCCGCATACGTACATATGCAACACTGGCATACTTTCAGCGTCCGGAAAAAGAATCAAGCTATAAAGTATTAATCTTTACATCCAATCAAATAAAGCTGCGGCTCGAATAGTTACAAAAAGAATAATACGATCGCATATTGCGCATTTGACATTTGTCGATTGCAAAATGTTATAAATACTATTTGCTATTATTAGTGATCCTGGCTAAGATAATATTTTAAAAAATGTCTCAGTAATCGAATTCAGCTTAGGAGGATGTCCGCACGGAATTCGAGAAATTCAAGCTCAATCCTGACTAAAGGGTATATATATATATATATATAAAGGATAAAGGATATATTTCTTGCAATAAATTTTTACAGTTTTTAAAATGCTTATATTAGCATTAAAATTTTTAATATTTTTGTAAGATGCTTATTATAGCAATATTATTAAATTGCTTGTCAATTTAATATGTGATATTACTGTAGTTCTGTTCCGATTGCGTTTCAAGAAAAAGATTTTGGAGCCCCGTTTGCAGAATTCGGGATAAGTATGTATATATATATATATATACATAAATTCATACTAAGATATTTAAAATCCATTTTGACTGAAAACAGGATTTTATTTCTCTTAATTGATTTATTCTCATCGGCCTGATTTTGAATTATAATCGTGTATATTGTACGCGATGAGGATCTCTGCCAGTCTCCGCATTTCATGCATCCCGCATAATAGTCTCCGACGAGCGGAAGCGAGCTACCTGTCTCCCACGTATGATGCAGCCTCCCAACGTAATGCGATGTAGTGCTCGAGAATCGATGCACAGTGTCGTGCACAGATGTACATTGTACAATGAATGAAGTGCACATGGCCGAATGCGTTACTCGTACTTCTTCTTCTTTTTTATTTATGGTTCCCATTTCTCAGATTTCGATAGATCAGTGAAATTAATGAAAAAATGTGTAAGTCAAATAAATGGTTTATGTTAATATAAATATTTCTTAGGAATAATCACAAAAAGCGATAAATTTCGTCAAAGACTTGATAAAAAATTTTAAAAATTTTAAGCATTTATTATTAACGGCAGTTTTCTTCAGGTTGGCTTGTATGTACATATCGTGGCAACGATCGAGTGATTGCAGCAGCCCAACGAACCGCTCGCGCTCTCCGATGAACGTTTCATTATACAGACGTACACCTACGCTAGACGTGCGTAGATGAGGAACAGATTACGAATCATCTCCGCAGGCACCGCAAGTTTTTTTATGCTCGCCGTGTTTCCGAAGTCTCATTCATCTGCGAACGGAACATGTTGAGACTATGAATGAGCTCGTCATCGGTTCACCCAAGTTTCTCTCTTCTCTTCACGAATGCGCGTTTATCGTCGCGAGATTAGACCTTTTTTGTTAGATTCGATGCGGAGTGTAATGTTTTTAGGATTCTCAAAAGCTAAAGATGTCAAAACTACTTATACGTTGTTTACATTCAGCACTTTTTCATTAGTTTTGAATGAAATAGATTTTCTTAAAATAAGAAGATAAGAAATACAAATATAAATAATATTAATTATAATAATTATAATAATTATAATAATAGAGTTAATAAATATTATATATCTATATTTATTTAATTATTATTTTTAAATATATCTACCTTTGATTAAAAATTTATTTCTGTTTATAACAAATAAAAAATATATTATATTTATTATCTTATATGTAAAAAAGATTGTAGAAACTTATTTTAAACAAAAAATGCTTCAAAATTATAAAAAAGTAGAATATACTATATTAAGAATATACTATATTAAGTTTTTAACACTTTTTTACAAAACAAACAAGAAATGGTTAAAATGGAATTATTATATGTCTCAATCACCATTACAATAACATTGTCGTTCAATAAAAAGATTAGCTAATCTTTGTAGAGTTTGGAAATTCCATAATTACTAGGCTCTGTCGTCTCGTCTTAACCCAAACCTTTCAATGTCGCTTCAATATTGTTACACAAATATGTAGAAGAAAAAACGCGATTTCGCTCAGATATTCCTAGAAGAACGTCATTGTACTCTCCGCGCTTCCTGCATAAACGGGAAGCTATTATACCACGACGATCCGGCGACGATCTCATTTCTGATTTCATTGATCTTTTCTCTATTGGAGATACCACAAGTTCGTGACGGAAGTATCTCGGACAGGTGGCCCGCGCATTGCCTGCCGTTACCTTCTCTAAGGTTTCTTGCGCTCGCGTCACTGTTCGTCACGTAAAGGTTTCTACCGGGATCATTCATACCACGAGGTCGCTACACCCCGTCATCGCGAGCTCACCGGAAATATGAAAGTTTCCCTTTCATCTCGGTATTATTCAGAGAAACGTCTCGTTTTGAAAATTAATGAACTGTATGGCTGATATGTATGGTTCTTAATCTTAAGAGTTTTAAGTAACGTCTTAATACAGATTTATATCTCTGATTGACTCATGGCATCTTAATCAGTAACTTAAGATCATCTCGAAGCTTGAGCAACGTTTATAAATTCTGTTCTATATCTTGCCATGATAACGATTATGTAATCAGACAAGAATGAAGAGAAGAAATTCTTATGGTCGACATTATTGTCGTTCCAACTTTATTTGTAGATGATCTAAGTACACATTTGGATTGTATCCTATATATACGTTTTAAACACCACAGATCTTTGAGGGATGGCCTAACATTTTCAAAATTAGATCATCCTTTAAAAGTCTATGATGTTTAAAACGTGTGTAGGATATAATCCGTGTGTATTTCGATATACCGCCTACAAATAAAGTTGGAATGACATAAGAATTTCTTCTTAATCTTGTCTCTCCAAAAGTGTGCTGTGTGGAATATTACGGGGATCGGAATAAAAAAAGATGAAAATTATTTATTAAAAATTAACATAAAATATATCAAAATATGTCTTAATAGATTAACAATTTCTGATAATAAAATTAATTTTTTTTATCGCGTTATGTATTTTTGTTTTACTCAGTTGTTTTTTCTTCTTATTGTGTGTGTGTGTGTGCGTGTGTGTGTGTGCGTGTGTGTGTGCGCGCGCGCGCGTGCGTATGTGTGCGTGTGTGCGTGTGTGTGTGCGTGTGTGTGCGTGTGTTGTGAAGTTAAAGAGATTTTATAAGGAATATCACATATATAATCTAATATACATTTCATAGAAATAAATTTTAAATAAGGAGACAGACCAATTTCGTGCAGTTATTCGGTGAGAATTTCTCACCAAATATAAAATATATCGAATATCACATGAAGCACACACACACACACACACACACACACACACACACACACACACACACACACACACACACACACACACACACACACACACACACACACACACACAC
>Ga0157364_1007154_pt1 | contig 11542 bp, 7 predicted proteins | sample AttsexASBM2_FD_111476 | JGI IMG/M metagenome (GOLD analysis project Ga0157364, IMG submission 111476) | Fungus gardens microbial communities from leaf cutter ant in Ribeirão Preto, State of São Paulo, Brazil - Atta sexdens ASBM2 | ecosystem: Host-associated > Fungi > Mycelium > Unclassified ...
CACACACACACACACACACACACACACACACACACACACACACACACACACACACACACACACACACGTGTGTGTGTGTATTTACTTAATACAAATAACAGTTAAATTAAATTAATGGTTCTTGTACCAAAGAGATATATGTTTAGTAAATATTTACTTATAACTATAAACAAATATTCAAACAAATATTTATTAAAATTTAGTATTTTTTCTTAATATGTTTTTATCAACTTATTTGACTTGTTCATATCGATCAATATCAGAATGAAGTTGTTGATTTCAATTGACTTCAAACATTTCATCACCATTAAAAGAACACTACGGACACGAAAAGGATCGTTTCCGCGACAAGTGGCGTCGCGATTTAATTGTAAATAACATACATACCGATATATATATATATATATATATATATGTATATCCTATATTTTGAGGATCCTCACCTATAATTTCAATTGATATGTATAGCTGGCGTTACAATGCAAGATAAACTGCTATGAAAGACGAAACATGAACGACGTGTACTATTTATTATATGAAATACGGAAAATGAACGTGAAACTAGGAGCAACAGGTGTAGCGTCGCTCTCGCCGCGCGAAGTTAGCCGCAAGTCGAACTCTCCGCCATCTTAGATACACGTAGACACGTTCACGCTTCGCTTGCGACTCGTCACAAGTATCGGACGAGCCCTAGTTTCTATTTTTCCACTGTCGCAACATAATTTAGTGCGTCTCCCTTGCGATTAACATCAAGAATCATGTCATGTGATCGTAATGTTCGAGTTATTAGCGTGCTTGATTATAATTAGCGTGTTTTCGCGATTATATGTATAGAAAACGGATACGGAGAAACATGGGAAGAAGAGAGAAGGAGAGAGGCCAAGAAGATATCGCGAAACAAATGTGAGGTGAATACATTTCATTATTTATTACTAATGAAAGTAATTATTCGCCTGTGCAGTACAGCATTTTAAATCACTGTCTAGTATAACAGGGTATTGCACATAAATTCATATTTTTTTAAGAGTACATTGTACTCTTTTTGAATATTCTAAAAACTGTATTTATTTAATACTTACATTTAATGCATACAAAATTATATCCTAATTTCGCGCTCGAGTCATATTTTTTTAAAGATATATGTATATATATATATAATATATTCTTTTCTTGATTTAGATGTGATAATCTTAATGGTATATGTAGGGCTAACATATAAAATATTTTCAATTATTAAAATAGTAAAATAAAATCAATTAGTAAAATAAATGTTACACTAATAAATATTTTAAGATTCTCAAAATATTTAGTATAACATTTATTTATTTATAAAATATTTAATATTAACAAATATATATAAAATATTTTAAAATGCTTGAGATTTATAATTGTTTGAATTATATCTAGACTAAATTTTTTAATGATATTTTATAAAAGTTAATTGTATAACACACATTAAAAGATGTTGAAATAATAAAGTCAAAAAAGAAATTTCTGTAAATAAAAATTTGAAATAAATTCCATTAAATTATTTAATCCTTTATATTAGTAAAAGTTATTAAATTTTATTGTTAATTAAATTTTTATTAAAAGAAAATTTTATATTTAAAGATGAAGACTCTTTTTGTAATTGAGAAATAAAAATTAAATAATTCAATGTTTATTCAATTATTATTTCCTTTTTTCAAATTTTTCAAATTTTATTCTATTTTATGTTTCTATGTAGGACAAAGTTGTTGACATAAATACATCCTTTACCAAAATGAAAATCAATTTTATTCAAATATATTAAATTTAATTCATTTATATTAATTCATATATATTAAATTTAATAAGTCTTTTTCAATTGTACATTTAATTAAAATTTTCACTAAATAAAAATATTAAAAACAATTGGCATTAATAAAATGTGCTATATACATTGTAGAATTTATTATTATAATAATTAAATTACGTATTTGTAGAATTAGGATGCAAGTTGTAAGATATTTTCATTATAAAACTCTCAATATAAAATAAAATAAAATAAATCATTTTAAGCAAAGTCATTTTATAATGAAATATACTATAATTAGATTCGCGCTCGATTATGTTTTAGCGAATGTTACCTTGAAGTGAGGGTGCAATGAAAAAACATTGAAACGAGGACGAAGCTTGAGATATCAAGTATGGCGAAACATAATATCAGTGAGTGTATTTCTTTTTCAACTTTAAATGAGAGAGATAACAGATATGCCACGTATCCGAAAGGGGACTTTGAACATTGAATTAATTATCATTTCCTTAATGATAACGACGATAACAGTCGTTTTTTTATGATATCACAAGGCTCACATGTGTCAGTAATCACAATACTATTTCTCGTGATTAAAGAGATACAAATTAATAAACTTATTAATGTGATTTTTTTGGTCGCAGTTTGTTTGTGCTCGCGTTATTTATCGCTTAATAAGCTCCCATAATTGTAAACGAATAATTAATAATTGCCTGCCGCATAATTAATTATTATTTATGAACATACTGGTTACAGTATATCATATATCTGATATAAAAATCGTGAATTTTGCATTATTATACACGTTCCGAATATTTTTGAGTAATTTGTTGTTGATAAAATCGAATATATAAGCTTCATTATATAATACATATTAGCTTACATTTTAAATTATAAAATATATTATATAAAAAGTAATAAGTTGCATAGATAAATGAAAATAAAATAATATGCAAAGAGAATTGACACAAATAATGGAAAGTCTTTATGGATTGTTTCTCTTTATTGCACAAAAATTTGAATAAAATCAAAAACTGAAAATGTCTAATTTATTATAAAGTTTATATTGAAATTTAGCCAACATTTACATTTAACCACATTTGAAGCAGTTTACATTAAAAGATAAGATTTTTTAACATTTTTTAAAATGATAAAATAATTCGTAGTAAATAACAATAATAAAAGTGGAAATAAAAAGATTAATTAATGAAAAGAATCAATTTCAGATGTTCGTTTTATTAATAATATAAATTATTAATAATTGTTTTTTAATTTTATAACTAATTTTTTTATAAGTAACTTTTCCCATTAGAAGTCTCTTGGTTCATTTTAATTAAAGATAAGAGTACTGTCAATGTGTAGTCGATCGACCACAGTAATCAAACATTTGCGAATGTTACACATATTTAGTTTATCTTGATTTAATCGAGAATTTGGTGGAGTGTTTATTTGATTCTCCGAAAGTTATTGATGTAGTGATTGAGATAATATTATCAATTCAATAATATTAGTAATTATAGACCAATCTATGTTAATAACTATTAGCAAAATTAAATTTGTAAAATATATATATAATATATAATTTAAATAGAAGTTTATTACTTATAAATCTGTGTTTAAGTAATTTTATTACTTGTAAATATTTTTAAAGCATGGTATCGCAAGACAGAAACATGAAATAAAATGACAGAGAAATTTATTAAAAATACAAATTCATAATTTATTTGTTAGGAATTATAAGCTGGAATTAATTTTCAGTGTAATGTGTATATAATACTAGATGATACTCAATATAATACACAAAGATATGTACCGTTTATTAGAAAGCGTGCAATCCGAAATATAGTTGCTCTGAAAATGTGTTGAATTGTGAAAATCATAATAATTCAGTCTGGAACGCTGAAATCCCCGGCGGCTTAAGTTGAAATAAGAGGAACGACGAGGAAGAAATATAAATGTAAATATTAATACAGAGAGAGTTGGGCTACTATATGGGTCTTAAGAGCCGAGGGGAGACTTCCTCCACGAGCTTGCTTCCCTAGCCTCTTTCGTTCGCTCAAATATTTAATGGATTCGGATAGATCCACTCTTAGCTTTAGGTATATTCGTGTAACTTTCCTATGTGTGTAGATTGAGTTCGTGTGCCGTCCAATTTATGTACGTGCACATACATTCGCTGTACGCTTGCGTGATTCTGCGCACGGAAGCTCAAACTGCATCCTCAGGAATTGGAGAGTTGATTCATTTTTCTGCAATAAAATTATTTTTTTAATCAAGTAGAATGCGTTTTTCAACGATGAGTCAAATTATAAACCAAACAATATATGCGGTTATTAAAATGGAAGAATATTATATATTTAAAAATATCGTAGATGAAACTAAATAAAATATATTCTTAAGTTATATGTCAGTAAAACTTTATTAATGTATTGCTAAAAAAAAAAAAAAAGAAAAAATATAAGAAAGAAAAGAATACAGTTGGAGATGCAATTATATGAAATTTAAATACTTTTTTTCTGTGATTTGTACTTTGATTTCTTCACTATAAAACAAGAATTCATAAATTATGATACGTTGATCTTGTACAGTTTGGCGATATTTCACGCGATATTTCATATGCAACATCTTTATGATCGTAGCTAAAGATATTTCATTTGTACATTGAACATCAATATCGACGCAATATCGATGAGCCATCAATATTAGATCACTTCGCAAACTCACGAAGCATCTGTTTGCGTGTAAGCTCGAAGGAAACGCGGTTCCACGAAGGAAAGAGCGAAGGATCGAACGAAAAACGGTCTTTAATTATTTGCGATTGGCTCGGGCGAGTCCCGCGGGTGTGTTCCGCCGAGAGTTCGACGAGAGTTAATTAATCCCGCGGTATAATTAAAGCGCCGTTTTGTCGAGCATCGCGGAGGACAGGATGGAAGGACGAACAGAGAATGGTCCGTTCTCTGGAAGTTAAACTCTACAAAGATCAAATTGTGAATCCGAGGCTGCGACCTGTCCAGGACTCGCCAGAGGATGGAAAGGAAGTGGACTCTGCGACACGACAGGGGTAGCCGGAGACCGATTTAATTAAATTCTAATGCTTTCGGAGAACGCGCACAAGTGAGCGACGTCGATCGCGCGCCGATACCTCCGACGTTTTCCCTCTCATAGGATCACTGCACGAGGAATTGGCGGTGATCCGAACGGAACGAGCGAAGTCGTTTGAAATTATTTCTTTCGTCGTTACGTTACCTCCGCGTTTTCGTGTGTCGGGCTAAAGCTCATCAGTGACGATATTGCGTTCTGACGAGGCGAGGACCTGGGGATACAGAACTAGTGGGAGTGGAAGGTGGAGGCCATTACGTTGGAATTTCATGACTCCAAGTGGATTGAAAGTTTTTGATGTTATTGGACGCCGAACGTCAATTTCGTCGTTGCGTCGAGTCGTGGCCGTTAATCGGTACTCTGTTGTCGTCACGTCAATAACGAGTTCGATAGAATTGCGAGCGACAAAGGTTTCTAGTATTATTTCGAAATTATATCGTGAATTCGATTCGTTTCACGTTGCGGAACACGTCGTGAAAATGTTTGCTCTACGAAGAAACTCTATTCCCGATTTTTCTACGTTTACGCGCCAAGCATTAATATAAAATGGATCATTGATTTTTACTTGTCCACATTATACAATCCTCGTGAATAAATCATCTTCACAAACGCGTATATTGTATCAGCTTAAAACTGAAATTCTCCCTTGTATTTAATATTTGATTTTTATACTTTGATGTAATATTTGTTGTTATAAAAAATTGGTGATTTTTAATATCTATAATAAAGTAATATCTATAATATCTATAATATCTATAATAAAATTAAATATGAATTTAAATAATCAGTTATCCAAAATCCAAATAATTTATCAATTATTTAATAAATAAATTATTTAAAAATAAATTTATTTCAAACGAACGAATGTTTTGTGACAGTTATAAAATAAAGCATCTATTCTGTTATTCGCGCAAAAGTATTAAAATATTATGCATATTTAGAATAGCCGGTGTTTGCATAAAAGATTTATTGTTCATTCTCTGCCATGTGTTATGTCCCCAAAAATTCATTGATGACAAGAGTGTGACAAAGGCGAGTATATTGTAAAATATGCAAAATCCTTAGTCGAAGCGTTTCCATGGAGATATCACTATTGGCCTATTTCCAACCACGAGGACTTAGTGACCGCAAATATTTACTAATTACGAAATGTTTGCCAAAGTTATATCTAGTGGTTACTGCAGCATCGCGTTTGATCTCTTATTGGTGATTGCACGGATATGTCCAATGATTGTTTGAATATCTTCTTGATATCCGAGTCGAGTACGGCTCACCTTTGTGCGATTTTTCATTCAGACGCAATATATTCTGATAGTAGCGTAAAACCGGATAAACCGTTCGAAAAAGAGCACAAGTAATTTTTTATGCAATGCATATTCCCTCGCTATTTTCGTAGCCTGAACTCCCCTGTCATTTCCGCGATGTTTATCCGGCTGTCTATTTTCGGCGACTTACATCTTACTACACCTTACTCTGGGATTCACGATGCGTACATACGCACGTACACACTGTTTTTCTAGCAATCCGTCACACGTACGTGGATAATGTGTTCCGTTGTGATATAGGTACTGCCACATAGGCGCAAGCGCGACCGGACTCGTCGTCGAAAACGACGGACGTTCAGTCGCTCGGCGTTCAGTCGAGTACCGACGTCGTCGTCGACGACGTCGTCTCCTCCTTTGCGCCAGGACACCCACCCTAGTCTCGTCATCGCGCATCGCAGTGCCATGTGATCGTCTCGCCGTTCGAGAACGCGCTCGATCATGAAACGACTTATGATAGCACGCGCGCGAAGAAGATACTGAAAACACTGACATTTATTAAAATATTTGCTTTTTTGTACACCGAGATGGACGAAATTTTTTTCTGCAATGATTTTTTTTAATGATCACGAAGCGCGCTAAATCTTTGCGAGCGCAGTAATCGAGGGACTTGTATATCTTGTAGCGCGAGAAATGGCAGGGCACGTCCATGAATGGAACCACGTGCGAGCAGTTGATGCCAAAAGGAAGGATAGGATTTTCCTGCAATTTTTGACGACGCGGTGTTGAAGTTGAAACTAACTGATTAGGCAGGTGCGTGACACGTACGGAGCATGTAAGACAATGCGGTGGTGTGGTGGTCCTTGCGATCTCCTGCGGCGCAAGATTTTTGTCCTGCTTGTTCTGATCGGCTGCAGCGATGGCTATTTTAATATATTCATCAGCCATTCTCAGGTCATGAAGCTTTTAGGTACGTAGGATTGCTACTCGATGTTGACATAAAAGACATATAACATTGATAGGGAAAATTAATAGTTACCGGAATGAATTAAATATGCGTTGTGTTTGAAAGAATTTATTTTATTCTCTTTATTATTTATTTAAAATTTATCTTTTTTTATTTATTTAGAATTTATTTAAAATATAAATCTGTATAAAATGTATTTGAATGCACGTATAAAAAAAAAATAAAAATGTTTGTATACTTAATTTTTATATATTATTCACGTATTTGATTCATATTCCTATTCAATTGCGTTCGTAAAATAACGTGAATTTTTTTCAATACAAATTTCCTAAACATAAATTTAGTAGTCTGTTTAATTTTTTAAATATGTCTTGAAACTCTAAATGTAATAAAAAAGTTTATGCGTTTCATATTCGAATATCATATAAAATCCATTGAAGAGTCATTTAGTTTTATACTTTTCATTGCGATTTAATTAATTGATAAAAATGATTAAAATGATTAAACAATTAAAAAAAAAACCAATCTTTGCTATTTAAATTTACATGTATTATAACAGAAATGATTTAAAATTGATTACGAGGAAGTTCACACTTTGACATTGAAACTGACATATTCATCCGACATCTACTACAGACTTTAATTTTATCTGATTTATTAATAGAACAATCTATTCTCTTCTTGCGAACAATCTTTTTCTCGTGACAGCATGTCAGCCCAACTCCGCGCAAGCGTTAGTTGCAAAAGCGTTAAAACGCTCTCCCATCCTCTGCCCCGTTTTACACTTTTTCCATTCAATCTAAACTCTCGCGTACATTTTCGCGTGGCGGTAAACATGAAAATTTCCTCTCCCGTAGCTCGTTAACAAGTCCCATTACAATTGTCGTCGTCGGACGCGGTATTTTCTGAAAATAAATGAAAGTTGGCGACCGCGTGAAAAAAAATTGACATTAGAGAAAATCTGCAAAACTAGACGATTATTATGTTGTCATAGATTTTGTGCGTGAAGTCGTAACCAACAATAAAAATCATTACAAATATATAATATGAATAAAAAAAGGGAAACAAAAAAGTGACGTAGCCAGAAGGTTGTTAAGAGGATTAGCTTTAATGATAAAAAAATTAGACGTTTCTCGCGAAAATAATATATGCAAGATGTTAATCTTCCGCCAGCAACTGAGGTCTTTAAAGGCACTGACATTTTAATTATGAATTTTGGTAGATAAATTTAAATCTGTGAAAAAAAAGTAAAATACAATCCGATTTTTATAATACTGTGATAGAGAAATTCGTTGTTAAAACTTTGACAAATATACCAATATTTTTTTTAGACTTTTTATATCCGGAATAATAAAAAATTCGTTATTTTTTTGAAGATTTCTATTGCTGACGGAATAATTCAAATTCGTGTTACCAGCGGAAGGTTAAGAATAATATAAATCTCTGCATAATTAGCGTCTCATTTTTTAAATTTCTCTTCCTGTCGCTTTCTTTTTCTCTTTCTCTTCCTGAGATAAGTTAACTTTAATTTTAATTTTAACTTGTCTTTGTTGTTTCTTCTTTTTTTTTCTTTTTCTTTTCTTAATTTTAATCCTCGTAATTCGCGGCTTTTCACCCATTGCTTACATTTTTTGATTTTTATTTTAATTTAGTTTCATATTTTATTTGTATTAGTATTATTTGTATTAGTTGTATTGTTCCGTTATTTGTGTATTTTTGTTCTTACATTTTTCTTTTATTTTTATATTTTTGGAAAGTTTATCCTAGAATAATAATAAACATTTTTATCTCTCTCTCTCTCTCTCTCAAGTTGCAAAAATTTTCTGACTTATTAAGACAAAGCGTTTCTTACATATCATAACGATTTTATCGTTATATATTACACATATAACGATTGACTATAAAAACAAGACTCTAAAAAAATATATAGAATATTAGATCTCCACATTTTCATTATACAAAAATTAATAACTTTTTTTGAAAACCTTAATTAATTAAAATAAATGGGACTGTATCTCCTCTTTTTATCTTGGAGCAAATAAAGATATGTATATGCGTAACGTAAGCATAATAATGTTAATTAGCATCAGAATATTCTCTTCCCGCTTTTATATTTATAATTGCAAGCCAAGTGATTGTGTTATCTTTTGTACCTTATCTAATTCTGTCTCTTTAACGTTTGCATCGTTTTGCATCCCCAGTGCGCAATTAACGCGATTGTAACGCGTCGCGAGGGAAAAACTTTTTCACGAGACTCGTCAAGGGTTTTAACAAACGCGGGCAGAAAAAACTTGGGGTCATGTACGGTATCGACGAGAAAGGGAAGGGGTGGTTGCACATTTTGTGGTGTCGCAAGCGAAGGCAAAATCGCAAAACGGTCGGCGAAAGAATGAATTAGCGTCGGGACCGATTATGGCAAGAGTGTCATTTCAGCAATTTGCAGCATAAGCCACTCGTTTTAATGGTCGCCGACTATATACCGGACCAAGGTTCATGTGTATCTAGGAGAGAAAATCTCCGTTCCATTCGATATCACTTTACGGTCCCGTGATTCATATCTGTGCACACGACGGTACTACACCATCGTGGACCAGGCGTTCTCCACTCGACGTCGGTCGATTGCGCGGAGGCGCAATGAGGATGGTCGGCTGGACGGATTGGTGGAGGGTTGGAGAAAAAAAAGTAAAATCGCCATATTTACGAGCGGCCGGCGCGGCTCGTGACTCTTCGAAAATCGAGGCAATCCCGGTGGTCGCGACACTCCGAATGGCAGAGCGATCCGACACGTTCCGCTGGATGCGTGTATTGCAGCGGTATAGATTGCGCTACGGCACTTTCGTACATTTCACGTTAATCGCGAAATATGGCGCACCGGCGAGTATGCAAAAAAAAAGAGAGAAAAGGACACATAGAAGTGAATTCGCTCGCGAATTGAAAGCGTCGGAAAGGTTTATCGCATTTTTTTTTAAATTTAGTTAGTATCTGGCGCATCCATTTAGTGATAAATAATTATACATTTATTCTTCACAAGTAAGAGTAGATAGGAAATGGTGTGATTATCGAAATGCAGTAAATAGATAGGAAATACGATGAATGCAAATCTCATAACATCGATAGATCAGATTAATTCAAGTAACTTTGGTCTATCTTCGAAATATATAAATTTCGCTAGAATTACGAGCGGTGTAAGCATGTCTCTAAGATTAATTAAGAAGAGATAGTACGGATAAGAGGGTAAGAGTTATTAAGATTAGAAACAAGTTGACTATATTAATTTATATGAAGTTTGAGACTACGGGAATGATCTAAATTTATCTTCTATTAATTTTACTGATGATGTGTCTCTTAGAGCGAAGATAATTATTCTTTTTCTTCTTCGAAGGTTCTTTTTCTTTCAGAAAAATTTGTATAATAATGTTATTCCTCTTTCTCATCTTTTAAAAACTACGAGATTTTTATACATATCCGGTGCACTTGATAAGTACAATGATAAGTAATTGCGCATTTCTCCTCTAAAAGTGAATATGAGAAGTGTGAGGAGGTTTAATTATCAAAATGTGACAAATGGATGGGAAATATTTACGACGAATTTAAATTTCATAATACCGATAGAACGGATTAATTTGACATATCATGTAACTTCGATCCATCTTCGACGAAATATTATATAATTAAATTTTAATTACACACATATAAGTTTCGTTTAATTTCAGTTTCAGTTTAAAATGAACGCAATCTTTCATTTTATATATATCTATTATTAATTCAAATAATTCTTATACTATCGTTTATAAAAGCGAAACAGTCATAATTGATTAAAGTTAATTGTTCTATCTTATAGTTTACGTAACATCGAGTATGATGCAAATTTAGCAAAAAGGACGGTGGCTCCATTCCTTAAACGAGTCTATTTTTCAAGTGCCCCGAGCGACCGCGAATCTTTAGATACAGGGTAATCTTCGTCACATTTCGGATTCCGCCATGGGGGGTGGAAAGCGGGAGGACGATGGGAAAGTGAAAGGGTTGCTTCTGAGAGGAGGTAAGCGGTGGGGTAAGTTTCGTCGCCAGGGCTCTCGAAAGTCACTTAACTTAGATTGCACGAACGAAATGACTTTACTTCCCCGGAAAACTTCGTTCCGTTGGAAAGGCATCTCCTCTGTGCAAGCACCAAAAAAGAAAGAGAGAAAGAAAAAAAAGGAACGAGGAATAAGGATAAAAAGAGGAAAAGACAGAGGTGGAGAGAAAGAAAGGCAGCGTGTGTGCGCGAGAAAGGCGGTTTGAAGGTAGTGTGTTACGTAGGAGGGGAAGGGTTGGTGAAGGGACAGGGCAGCGAAGTAGAGAAAATACTCAGTGCCACCTTCGCACACACACACACACACACACACACACACACACACACACACACACACACACACACGCACACACACACACACACACACA
>Ga0157364_1007155_pt1 | contig 11541 bp, 11 predicted proteins | sample AttsexASBM2_FD_111476 | JGI IMG/M metagenome (GOLD analysis project Ga0157364, IMG submission 111476) | Fungus gardens microbial communities from leaf cutter ant in Ribeirão Preto, State of São Paulo, Brazil - Atta sexdens ASBM2 | ecosystem: Host-associated > Fungi > Mycelium > Unclassified ...
AAGATCCCGTGACATGTGCATGTGCACTCAGGAACCAGGTACCCAAATAAGATTGCCTTATCACAATCTAACAATACTAGTATTGATGTTGATGGCAGAGAGGAGAGGAGAGGAGAGTTACCATATATATATGAAAGGGTTAGGTTACTGTAAATGGGAGTGGAACCTGATTTAGTGATGGGAACAAAAATTAAGTAAGCACTAAAGCAACAATGACACAATCTGTGCTAAGAACTACTGAGACCGAGGTAGTTCTGTAGCATCTGGCCAAAGTGTCTTCAATGATTTAACTCCTCTATCAACTACACAGAAAGAATAGAAGCCCAGCTCTAGGCTAACCACATAGAAGTTGAGAACTCTGTTGCTGACCCAGTTGTATAGAGCATAGAGCACCTTAGAAAATATAACAACTCATACAGAAATTAATTCCAATATATTTCCAGTAGTAATTCTCTATAGCACTGATGCTCTGGCTGACTCAAACTTGTAGAATCAAACATAAGAGTGTTAAATATTAGAGTTTTTAACATTAGACTTAATTTCTTTCTTATTTCTCTTTTTCTTTTTCTTTTAATTTAGTTTTCTTTTCTTTATTTGAACATGATGTTATATATAACAGTCACATAGTCATATAACAAAGAGAACATTGTAGAAACTTGTTAGATATAGTTTACACCTTAGTATCTGAGATTTGTAGCAGATCCTTGAAAGACAGATAAGTGGTATTCTTTATCTAGAATGCACAGAATATGGATATCAGATGATCTTTGGCTTAAAATTATATGCTATATTTCTACTCATTATACTAGTTGTATATTTCAGAGATTATATTTTACATTAAGTAACACAAAAGAACTTAATAGAGTTCCAAGTATATACTTGCTATAAGACTAATATATTGTTGCTATATTATATAACATTATCTGTTCTAGAACTTTCTCTGTATCATATTATTATGTGACTGTGACTGCAACTGGTGTGACTGTCATGGATGATGTCATGTCACACTTTTGTCTAAATCAAAAATAATCTAATAGTTATTCTACTAAAAGGTAAAGAAATGTGCTGTTGCTAATACTATAAAGAGATCTGCTAGCTTACCAAAAATCAAGTCACCAATAATACTAATATACATTGTCAACCTCATAGATCTTTCTCCTCTTAAGTCTTAAGTCTCAACCTTGTCACAAAATCTGATAAATCTCTAGTTGTGTCCTTATAATTATAATAACCCACTTTCTTCTACTATTACTTAATAAACTCTTGTCATTCTACAACATTCAAAGTCTCTCTATTAAGATTTCTAACCATTTAGCTCTATCATTCTATATTTATATTAATAAATATTCCATTTGATATTTTGTCTAATTGAAATGGACTTTTGCAAGTATATAAAGTAGTTGTTACCTTCAGAAAACTTTATTCTATTCTCTTAAAATTCTCTAGAGTTATGTATCTAAGAGCTAACACAATATACTTAGAATTTGTAAGGAAACCTGCCTCTATACAAAGTTTCTTTACTTTTAACTATACTGAACTCCACAATGTTTTCACTCCTATTAGCTAGTACTCTACTTCTGCTGGACCCCATAGTCTTTCTTGAATAACCCTACTAAACCCTACTAAACTCTACAAACTGTTAAGGTAACTAGGTAAAAACTGCAGTGATTTGGCAGAAATTACAACTCTAGGAAAACTTAAGTCTATTAATGAGTAATACCTAGACTTATCTCTAGAAAAACCTCAGAGAATAAAATAAGGTTCTTTAGAGATAATAGCTACTCTAAGTACTCTACCAGCCTATAATAATCAAGTGAAACAATACTAACATAAGACTAAAATGATTGCACTAGATGGTTAGAAATACTAATGAAAATGATGAGAACAATGTCTGGTATTAAAAAAAACTCATTTGATGGTAATCAGGAACACAAAAGTATAAAGGCATAAATATAGGTAAGAACTAAAATTGGTAGGCAAAGACAGCAGAGATTGTGTGACAAACTCTATGTTTTTATTATTAGAGATTGAAGTCAACAGTCTTCTTATACAAGCCCATTGTTAATCTTTATCCTCAAATCTCTCAGATACACCTACTGTAAATTTACTTCTTTCTTCTTCTAGTAAAGTTCTAGACACTTTTATTAGAGTTTCTGATTATCTGGCTATCATCATTCTTTTCTTATATCAGCACTGTTCTACTAGATTGGAATAGACTCTATTAGTATTTAGGGTAGTTGCCACTCTCAGAGGTTTTTATTTTGTTTTCTTAGAACTTTCTAGAGGTGCATACTGCTTATACTTATTTAGTATGTGTTACAACCTTAAGCTCAGAGCTTAGGTTACACTAAGACAAAGACTTGAGAAGAAATCAAGAGATGAAATAACTAGTAAAGTGTAAGGATACAAGAGAGTATCTATGCTATATATACTAATGTAACATGAGGAAATAATATGTAGTCCATGAGGCAAGTGAGCCATTATACATGAGGATAAGATAAGGTTTTAACATCTTTTACATGAGGTGCTGACTGAGACTACTTCAGCACAGCTGATTGTATCATCATATCCTTAATCTATCTCTATGTTGCATCCTCAAGGTATCAATCATAACAATACTCTGTTTTCAGGATTCATGTCTCCATGAATTCAAATCAGCACTTCAAGTTCTCCAACCACATAAGTGGCCACTATTTTCTTGTTATGTCCAATGATTACTTGACCTTGATTGTCAATGGCTATCAAGTATGGTTTGTGTGGTGGTCCTCCCTAATACATGTTTATAAGATATTCATTTCTCAATATTTTAGTGTTATGTTTGTTATTCATGAAAGCCAATGCTACTTCTTTCCAGAATTCAGGATTTTGTTCTCTGGATTGAAGCAACTGGTAGTAAGGTTCTTCTGATATTCTGAGAATATTCATTGTGTTCATTATTCTGTTGTTGATACTGGCTTTAAGGATTGTTCCCTCCATCTCTGTGATAGTAGTATTTGCTTCTTCTGCCATTTTCAATATATCTTGTACTTGTCTCTGCACATCTATCATTACTTCTAACCCCTTTAATGTTTTGTGGTATAAGTGTGTCCAATCATCTTGTTCTTTCTTGAACATTTTGGCCTTATTTATGTTGTTGAGTTGTCTGGAAATGTATGGATTTGGAGAGGTTGGTGCAGTTATGAAAGTGTTGTTAAATTGAGAAGACATTTGGAATTCTGAGTAGATTTGTGAACTGTCAAATTGGGATTTTATCCCCTCTATTTATAGGTTTCAACTCAAATACCTTGTCTAATAGTCTTCAATCACCTCTTTTGCATGAGACAATCCTGTTTTTATGATCTATTGATCATGTTCATTTCCATAACCCTTCTAATATACCAGATACTACATTTCTCTGTCTTGTTTCCTATGCTTCCATACTTCTTCAACTTTGAATTCTTCTTCCCTATTGATGATTGTTAGTAACAGTGCTGGCTCCATGTGTTGTCCTTTGGAATACAGCTTATTGCATCTTGTCAGCAAGTCTTCATTGAACATGTTGTGAATTGCCCATTCTTCTGAAAGTTCTAGCTAAAACACCCCTAAACTAATATCTTCCAAGATTCTAAAAGGTCCATATCTTTTTTGGTCCAGCTTTTTTGAGAGTTTGTTCAAGTGAATATTCTTGTTCTCCAATCATACATTATCTCCAATTTTTAATCTTTGAGAATTCCTTTTTTTTTGATCAAATTGTTTCTTCATACTTTCTTGAGCTTCTTCTATCAATTTTGTGGCCTCCTCCCAACTTCTTTGTAATCTTGTGAGAAACTCTTCTAATCTTGGGAACTCTGTTGATATCACAAGGTTGCCTTTCCATAGATGTCTTTCAAAGTTAAGTTCAAAGAGAGTTTTGCTTGTTGCCGCATGTTATTTATCATTGTACTGGAATTCTGCTATTACCAACCATTCTGTCCAATTGTCTTGTTGATAATTGACATAGTGTTGGAGGAATGTTCCAATTTCCTAATTTATTCTTTCTATTTGTTCATTCATTTGTAGATGATATGCCATTGACAATTGTCTCTTGGTTTCCAGTGCCTTTGTAAGCTCTTCCATGAATTTTGATGTAAATTGAGATTACCTATTGCTAAGTATTTTCCTTAGAATTTTATGAAGTTTCCAAATTTTGTCCTGATAAATCTTTGCTATTCCTTCTAATGAAATGTTGGTCATAGTTGTCTTTAGTCTAATCATCTTTGTAAACCTGTCTACTATTACCACAATAGCATCTTTTCTATTTGATTTGGATAATAGTCCAATGACATCAATGCTAATCTCTTGCTAAGGTCCTTGCAGTATCTCTAGTAGATGTAGTTCTCTATGTTTCCTTTGATGTTGGACTTTGTTTTGTTGACATTTAAAACATCTTTGAACATATTTTTTAATGTCTTCTTTGAATTCTGGCCACTAATAGTTTTTTTTGACTAGTTCCATCATTCTTTGTTGTCCTAGATAGCCTATGTCTGCTTCATTGTGATTTTCCCATAATATTCATTCTTTCAGCTTCCTGTTGTTGGGTATATAGATCTGCCCTTCAATATATACAATTTTGTCTTGTTCCCATGTTGATCCATCTTCTTTCTTCAACATTTGTTGCATCTCTTGTTCTCTTGTATTATTCTTTCAAATTTCCTCTACTATTTTATCATTATTCATTGTCTTGTCTCTTTTCAATATTGTCACTTTTGCTGTGGTTCTTTTCATCCACAAATCCTCTTTGAGTATTTGGACATTCTTGTTGTTATTCTTTGTGTCTACTTGATCTTTTCTTGACAAGATGTCCATCTTGGTATTTGTATTCCTAGGAATATGTCATAGAATAAAATCATAATCTTGTAGTTTCAAGTACTATCTGGCTTGTTATCTGTTTAACTTGTACAGTTTCCTGAAGTATTTCAAATTTTCATGATCTGTCTATATTTTGAATAGTTCTATTGTATCCAACAGATATTACTGCCATTTAGCCAAAGCTTCCACAATTGCTAGTAGTTCTTTGTTGTAAATTTTGTAATTCCTTTCTGCAGATTGCATTGTCCTAGATAAGAATGCTATTAGTTTTCATTTTCCCTCTTGTTCTTGGGACAGTACTTCTCTAATAGCATATCCTGAAGCATTCATTTCAACTCTAAATTTTCTTTCTCTCTTTGGAACAGAGAGTACTGGTTAACTTGTTATCTTTTCCTTGAGTTCTCTAAAGGCTTTGTCATGTTCTTCATTCCACATCCATTTCTTCTTGCCTTTGAGTTTATTCAATAGTCTCACCATATAACTGAAGTTTTGAATAAATCTTTGATAGAAGTTTACAAACCCTAGGAAACTTTCTACATCCTTGACTTTTGTAAGTATTTTCCATTCTTTGATGGCTTTGATCTTTTCTTGCTCTATTTTGACTTGTCCTTTTCTAATAATAACCTCTAGTATAGGAATTTTCTCCATATTGAAATTACATTTTGATCTTTTAAAATACAAATTGTGTTTTTCTGCAATCTTCAAAAATTAGATTGTCCTTTCTTCTAGTTCTTTCATCATTTTTGCTGGTATAACAAAATCATCCATGTAATTTATCAATATTCCTTTGTGGAGTAGTTCTCAGAAGATACTATTCATCATTCTTTAGAATGTTCCAGGTAAATTGTACAATCCAAAATATATCACTTGTGGTTCAAATAACCCCTTGTTCATTAGGAATGCTGCTTTCCATTTGTCTCCTTTCTTGATTCAAATGTTGTTGTATTTCCAAATGAGATCAAGCTTGTTAAAGTACTTTGCTTTCTTCAATTTGTCAATTACTGCTTCTATTAAGGGTAGTGGTGTCTTGTCTTTTATTGTGACTTGATTTAGTTTCCTGTAGTCCTGAACTAGCTATAGTGATCTATCTTTCTTTGGAATGTAGAAACATGGTGCTGCATATCTTGACTTTGATTCCATGATTAATTCTATCTTTAGTTGTTTGTTTAACCATTAGTTTAATACTTCTTCTTCTTTGATAGTCATTGTATATGCTTTTATATTCAGTTCCTTCAGTGCTTCTTCAGTTAAGTTTATTTCATGGTCCTATTCACATCATTCCAGTAATTTCTCAAATTTCTTCTTGTTGAACAAGTGTGTGAAAGATTGGATATATTCTGGTAAATCCTCTGAATTCATCTTGTCTAGTTCCTTTCCTATTTTGCTGTTGTTCTGTGTTGTAGTTTCCATTACTTATGTCCTTTTGGTTTTGAATTCTATATCCCAATATTTCATCTTGCAACTTCCTGGACATCTCATGAATTTTATGGTTCCATTTTTCCAGTTAACTTCTGGGTTGTGCTTGACTAGCCAATCATATCCCAAAACATATCTATACTATTTAGATCTGTTACCACAGCTTCTAGCTGCTCCTTGTGTCTGTTGATTTCAATCTCTAGAGATGCTACCTTGGTTACCTCTCCATTCTTTGTTCCATCCACATTGAACACTTCAAATGAGAAATTGATTGGCCTCATTTGAATTCTCTTGTTCTTGACTAATTGTTTGTCAATCCCCATATGTGTGCATCCAGAGTCCACTGGTGTTTTAACCTTAAGATTTTTGTTATTTTTTGTCTTTACATTTGCTTATACATTTAATTCTTTCTCAGTATTACTCCATCAGATAGAAATAATATATTTACTCTGAGAATTTGCAGAGGAGATCTCTTGTACCATGTCTACTCAAGATCTTCTCCAAAACCCTACTTCTTATCATTTTCTTTATCATCTTCATTATCCAATTCTTCTTGAACCTTGTACTTCTTCATTAACTGTCTTCCTTTACAGTTCTTGACTATGTGCTCTTTCTCATCATATTTAAAACACTTTCTTGTTTCCTATTCTTTCTTCTTTGACTGGTATTCCTTTGCTATATGTCTGTACTTGTTACAGTTGAAACATTTTGGCTTCCTATCCTTGAAATTCTTGTTGGACTTTTCAATGTCCATAGGTTGTCCTCATTCTCCATATGTTACTCCTGTGCTCGTCTTGTAATCATTTTGTCCTTCTGTAAACTCGTATTCCTGTCTAACTGATGTAATCACCATCTTTCATTCTTTAAGTGTCTCCAGTGCTGCTATGGGTAGATACTCTAATATTGTCTTAATAATATTCTGTCTTATGTTTTTCTTCAACAGAAGTATTGTATGCAATTTGTTCATATCAGCCTTCATAGCTAGTGTATCAAATTTTATCATGAAATCAGTGGTATTTCATTTTCTTTGCTTGAAGAATTCAATCCTCCATTTAGTATCTACTGCCTTTGTCTTATTACTGAAAGTTGTCTTGATTTCTTTCATGAAATTGTCTTAATCCTGGATGCCTAGTTCTTTGTCTAGCTCATCAAGTTTTTTTTGTGCATATATTCCTACTATATCTCCTTTGAAATGAGCCAAGATCACCATAATCCTATCATCAGTTTCCATGACTCTGTTACTCTTGAGATATAATTGTACTCCTCTCTACCAGTCTTCAAATTTCATTCAATCCCCATTGAACTACCCTAGATCTGGGACCATGCTCTTTAGCATAATAGCCTGTATATTCTTGTTTGCTGGTACTGGTGCTATGGACATCTCTGTGTTTGTCTTTTCATACTTGCTTGAGGCTTCTTCTGTAATTTGTAAGGATTCTAGTCATTTCAACAATGCCTTTATATTGTTTATTCTTCTAGAACTTATTTTGGTTTCTTTTTATAGTTTGTACTATATGTGTTTTGTTTGACAGGTAACTCTGCCTAGTTTTGTCTATAGGTTCTGTTTACTACACCTCTCTTACAAGATAAGCTCGTCGATGCTTTACCAAATATTACAACCTTAAGCTGAGAGCTCAGGTTGTACTAAGGCAAAGACTTGAGAAGAAATCAAGGAATGAAATAACTAGTAAAGTGTAAGGATACAAGAGAATATCTATGCTATATATACTAATGTAACATGAGAAAATAATATTGTTATGAATCACAGTCCTTAAGGTTGGACAATGAAGTAACCTTGTATAGGGTTTACACAAGAGAACTCGATAGAGAACTCTATACAGAATAGTCTACCTTTATATACTAAATCCTCATGGTTCATGCTAGCTATTTCTAGCCTCCTCTAAATAACCATGGGTTAGCCATGAGATTTATATATAGTATGACATTATCCTTCTAGAACCTTCTTTGTGTCATGTGACCTATGTCATCACTAATCCTAATCCCCAGGTGCTAAAAATAAAAAAAGGAGAATAAACCGAAGAAGAAAATAAGAAGAAAATAAAAAAAGAACTAAGTCTACTTCTTGCAATTCTGACAAATATGTAGTCCATAAGGCAAGTGAGTCATTATACATGAGGATAAGATGACATAATTGGCTGTGCTGAAATAGTCTCAGTTAGCATCTCATATAAAAGATGTTGAAACCTTATCATATCCTTAACCCATCTCCATGTTGCAACCTTGAGATATCAATTGTAACAGTATGCTAATATACTTAGAAATTTCTAGAGGTTGTTAAATACTATGGACTTTGTCTAGTTGTTCTGATAGTAGAACAGAATTCTTTCCTAAGACTTTAAAATATTATTTAGTCTGGTAGTCTCAGATTGCTCATTCTCATATCTTAACCTCTCTCATTATTTTTTACTTCTTAACCAATATCTACTTCTAATAACTACTACATAATCCTATTAACACTAACAAAGCTCTGAGGCTAACTATCTAAGGAAAGTAGCCAAGTATCAGCATGTCTTGGAACTTAATACTAATAACATTCTTACAAGTCTTATAACCTAGCCTAGAGACTTGAAAGCCTCAATATCCAACCTCACTCTTGCATTTATAGATATACTCCACCCATAATTACTTTCAAGGCTACTATCCTCTATTAACATCACTATATCTAGAAATTCTCCTCACTACTCCTAATTCTATATCTCATCTCTACTAGACTTTGGTAGTGGTTGACAAACTGAAAAAGTCTTTCTAAGTTCTTGTTTTTTATATATCTAGCTATCTATAAACTAGTTTTTTTGTAACCAAGATAAGGTTTTTTAAGCTTTTTATTATTTAGGAGTAGCTGAGCCTCCAAGTGGTCTAAAAGTATCTTCTGTTAAGAATTTATCACTAACACCTTCCCCATTACTACATGGTCCAAGTTTGAACAACTCTTTTATGAGCATTTCTTTCTAATTAATACTACTATAAAAAGATCTTCTACTTTGCTTAAACTCAAGTTAATAGCACCCATCAAAGCTCAAGCCATTTCTACAGTCATCTTGTCCTCCAAGTCCAATACCATTAGTATTAAGAATGAAAGAAGTGAACTTAACATTTTTTATTTTTCTCTCTCATTTCTATTTTCTTTTCAATTTATTTCCTTTATTCTATTTTTAGAACCAGGGTTAGGGTTAGAGTGACAAGATCACGCTGTCACACAGCAGGTCACATCAAATGACACAGTCACAAATCACATAATACATAGAAGGATGACATTATACAACATGTGAAATACATGTTGACCTTAAGGCATACACATAGTTGTTTAGAGTAGGCTAGAAATAGCTCACACAGACCATTAGGTATTTGTATATAAGGTAGACAATTCTGTACAGAGTTCTCTATTGAGTTCTCTTGTATTAACAAGGTTCACTCTTTTAACCAACTCTAAGATTTTGAGTTTGTAACATTAGAACTCAATTTCCATTTCTTGGGACTGCTCAACACAGAGCCTTCCCACCACTCACTCTATTATTATCCTCAATGGTGAGCAACACAGCTCTCTCATCAAGAAGAACAGCTAGACCCTAGACTTAAGGGGAATACTAACTAGGAGGGAAAATCCTAGTCATTTTGTTGTACCAAAGCCTACTGGTACAGTGAAACATATTACCTTGTATGGACATGTTAGTTAGTCTTCGCATAGAAGCCTCATGCTGCAGTATCTCCTTGTGACCTGTACACGCAGAGGAGCAATGTTATCTATTAAGAAAGTGTCTAGTGTAGAGATTCCCTACTTAGGGATATTAGCCAGTGTTTTTTAGGGTAGTAGTTAGTAGTTTAGGTAGTCAGTAGGAAGTGTGAGGTGGAACAAGAAGAGGGCCCACTAGCACATACAAAGGAAAATATCAGAGTCAGAATACAAGTCAGAAGCTGAGTCCAGCACAGGATTGGTTCTTTCAGCTCAGAGATTACAACCAACCTTACTGCCCCTCACTCTACTATCACTATCACTATCACCACCACCACCATATAATATGAGTCAACCCGACTATCCTACCATTATTAGGGAGTTACAAGAGCAGATTACAGCATTGACAGCATAGGTGAAAGAAGCAGCAGAAAGAAGAGTTGGAGGAAACACATCAGTAGCCACAGAGATGGCAAAACCACAGACTTTTGATGGGACACCGTCAAAGGTTTCCGGATTTGTAGCAGCATGCAAGTTGTATATAAGGATGAGGTTGAGGGAGTCATCAGTAGAAGAGCAGATTCAGTGGGTCCTTTCTTATATACAGGGAGAATTGGCAGATATTTGGAAGAAGAACATTATAGAAGAATTAGAGACAGGAGAAATTGAATTTGAGTCAGTAGGAGAATTTTTGGTAGAGATAAGAAAAGAATTTGAAGGAGAAGACAAAGAATCGGCAAAGGTAGCAGAGCTGAAGAAGATTGAATAAGAAGGAAAGACAATAGAGGAGTTTGTGCAGGATTTCAAGAGAACAGCAAGAGAGAGCAGCTATAAGAGATGCTCACTGATTGAAGAGTTCAAATAGGACATGAACAGAAGTATTAGGAGAAAGTTGATGGAAGCAGAGAACCAACCTGGCTTAATTGAGCAATAGTTCAAGAGGGCAATTGTTCTAGATCATAATTGGAGAGAGAGTAGAAGAAAAGAGGAGTGTTGTAGCAACCACTCACCATAACGGCACTCATAGTTTGCTTACTTCAGCAAAGCTCTAAACTGACTATCTCGTAGTGGGGATTACAAGAGAACTTGACAAGGAGCCCTTGCTGTATTGATCCTCTATTTATATTACAAGCTCCTGGTCCATGCTACAACAATATTACTCCTGTCCTAATGTCCATGCATCGTCCTCATGTCCTATTACTCATCCACATGTATTTTCCTTAAGACTACTATGCTTCCTATATATGCCCTGATGTCATATCTTTAATCTCTGCTGTATATGTGTACACCATGTGTGCACCATGAAAAACCCTTGTCCCTTGACATCATCTCCTAACCCTAACTCCATCTCTAGACTCTTTCCAATCCTTCTAGACCCTAAGTCCTTTCAGACTGCTCTAGACTTTATCACATAACTTCCAGGTCACGTGTCAGGCGCGGTTCACACTGGGGTGGAAGTCCGCAGAATAGACTCGGAGATGAGTGGACTTGTGGAACGACCTTGGCTTCAGCTTATGTGCTGCACCGTCTGTCTGCCGCGTGGTCGCAACTTCAGATGAAGGAGAGGGAGTCCGAGTGGGAGTGAGTGCTGAATGGTGTGTCGCTGT
>Ga0157364_1007156_pt1 | contig 11540 bp, 3 predicted proteins | sample AttsexASBM2_FD_111476 | JGI IMG/M metagenome (GOLD analysis project Ga0157364, IMG submission 111476) | Fungus gardens microbial communities from leaf cutter ant in Ribeirão Preto, State of São Paulo, Brazil - Atta sexdens ASBM2 | ecosystem: Host-associated > Fungi > Mycelium > Unclassified ...
CCTCTCTCTCTCAGCACACACACACACACACACACACACACACACACACACACACACAAAACGCACGCATGCACAAATTTACCTTGTAAAAATTCGATAACTTTATTTGCTGCTTGAAATTAAAGAAAACTTACATTTCGGATCACGTACAATTTCAAATGACAATATTTATGTTAATTAAACTTCTTTTTGCAAATTAATTTACATACATATTCTCACTGACACAGAATGCACACTGATTGAATAATCAATACTTCATATAGATTCCATATAAAACGTACCTTTCGAAATGTTTACGCACAATTGACATACAAATTATTCATTTGCTTGAAAAAATTTATTAACGTATCTCTATCAGTTAAGTATCTGTTTTATTATAATGTATGATTCATAATTATTATCATTGTCAATTAGCCATAGGTAATTGAAAATTAGAAGAAAGAAAAAAACAAATAATGCATCGATGATAGCATGCAATTGACTGATTTTAATAGCGAATCTTAGTTGTTACTATGAATAACTGCCGATTAATTATACGATTACAAATCACTCAAAGAAAGAAGCACACGATTTACTAACACACAATGCGCTACTCAACGATAGCAAGCATAATCAACAATGTCGATCGATGTATATTGTTGATTATGTTTCTATTAGTGCTGACGAAACATGGACGTGAGATTAGATAGTTAAAATCTCACACCGCGGCAAATTCGAAACAGAGTGCATTGCACTTAATGCTACGAATACCTCGAAGCGTGATTGACTGATTAATGACAAAAAATGTATGTTTCGAAGTATTGGTAGCGTCAAGTGAACTAGCTATAATCACAAAGAAAAAATCAATTGCGTACGACATTACATAAAATGTAAGAAATGTTGACTTATTTTGAAAGAAATTAATATCAGAAAATCATGTTATGTTATATGATATCGATTTTTCTTCCAAACGCGAGTTAATGCTCCTTACATTTCATGTAATGTCGTACGCAATTTTTCTTTCTATATCAGATTTTTTCTTTCTATATCATTATAAATATTTTTCAAAACAAGTTAATATTTCTTACACAATTCTCTTCTTCTTTTGATTTTTTTCTATGTAAGAGGGATATTCTATGTAAGAAAATTTTGATCGCCATAAAAAGAGCGGATTAATTTTAATGAATGAAATAAGTTTTATAAAAAATGCTCGAAATCTCCACCATCCATTTTAACGCAAGTTCTCATGCGTCTCAATAAATTTCTTTATACATTTTCCATCATATCTTCTTCGATGATATAGCATACCGCAATCTCGAGATCTTCTATGTCTTCGGGAAGCGATTTATAAATTAATTCCTTGCAATATCTTCAAAAAAAGAAATCCAGAGGATTGAGATCTAGAGATCTTGCGAATCAATGTATTGGGTCATATCGATCCATTCATCGTCTAGGAAATTGTTGATTTAAATAATCCGTCATAATTCTAGCATGGCCCCGCACTGTCTTCCTGAAATACAATCTTGTATTTCTCTCTCTCTCGAATAATGGAATTTCTTCTAAAAATTCTGGTAAATTATCCCTTAAAAGTGAAATATATTTCTATATTTAAAATAATCTGGAAGAACAACTAGACCTAGTATCTGAATTCCCATAATTCCTGTACAGACATTCATCTTTCAACGAATTTGGAAGTTTCTGTTTCGCGTAAGTCTGGGATTTTCATCGCTTTATAAGTATGTTATAATTAAATATTCCTTCTTGCGTAAATAGCAAATGAAGTCATCGAATTTATATAAGATAAATTTGTGCGTGCGTACGTGCATGCGTGCATGCGTCTGTGTGTGTGCGTGCGTGCGTGCGCGCGCGCGCGCGTGTGGTGTGTGTGTGTGTGTGTGTGTGTGTGTGTGTGTGTGTGTGTGTGCGTGCGTGCGCGTGCGCGCGCGTGCGTGTGAGAGAGAGAGAGAGAGAGGAGGGAGGGGGGGAGTAAACGATCGCATGTGATCACAACGAGGATCCCCCGTTTTGCGTCCGACGTGAGTTTCGCCGCTCTTGGCTATCTTCTCTAAGTGTGCCGTCATTCGCTATTTCGCTTATAATTTGAAAACTAAACTTCGGACAAAATTTTGACAAATAAGTAAAGATCATCTTGAAATTAAGTCAGGAACATAACATTTCAACAACAAACATTTATTTTGAATCATCCTGTAGGTACAATGTGCAGAAAGACCACGAGTCGACATCGTGCAACGGACCATTCAAACAATACTATATGCGCTAGCATTCTGCACACGCAGCCGATTCCCTCGTAAACATATTGTTTAGAAATGATTTTTGTTAATCCTTAATGATCACACTTCAAAAAAGACACACAATGGTTATTCTGGATTAAAATGACTTAAACCATCTTTAAATCATCTTGTTACCAAATCGATAGTATTAGTTACAATTATTTAAAAAAAATGCAATATATAATTTTATCCTTTAAAAAAATGAAACAATGATGTTTGACAGTGAAAGAATTAATTTTAACATTAAAAGAAAGATCGTAAACGTGTTAAGTTCGGAAAATGTGCTTTTTTTTACTTAAAAAATCATCAACTTTTTAAATTTATAATATTTTCAAATGCAGTTTCAGCCTAATATTCTTGAGATTATGTAAAGAAAAGAAAATTAAAAAAAAGAATAATATGGTTACATGCATTTCAGAAAAGGTATTTATTTTGAAGAGGAAGATGATCGTTTTTTAGATGTAAAGAGATGTTAAATTCGTATAAAAGATTATTTATTATTAATATAAGTTATTATTAAAAGTTATTATTATTATTATTACTGAAACGAATATAAGTGAGAAACATGAAATATAAAAAATATATAGGAAATGTTATTCTTCACAGCAATCTTAGTACACAAATAGAGTCTGCTCTCTAAATCTGAATCAAATAAATAATCATCGATTTAGTGCCACTTAATTAATGAAATGTGGTATAGCTAATCTATAGCAACCTTGCTTCAGTGTAGCGCATTCAACGTATATGGTATTATAAGATTGGAATTATAATGTGCTAATATAATAATACGTGCAAATATCAGTATTTTAATTATATAACACTCAAAATTCTTTTCTTTTATAATTAAATTTCATTGATTGTTCAATGTCAAATATGCTAATATAATATGCTGGTAATTCAGTATCAAGTGTAACATTTCAGTAGATTATCCACCGATTCAGATTTAGAGAGTGTTTATCATGTGGTTTGTAGACATGATGGACATTCTTTTCTTATTTTTTAAATTTTTACTAGAGGGATATAATCCACATCTTGTTTATTTTTGCAATTTAATACAAAAATATAAATCATAAATTATTTATGAAAACGACGTGTTAGTAATTCTTCCTCACGTTTTGATGAGAAAAGAACGCTTTTTGCGCGAATAGCTTTTAGACACACATTAATGATTGAATTCCGATTAAAAAGTTAAGCATCTCTATCGAAAAAACAACATCGATAGTTAAAACTTTAAACAGTCGAAGGCGAATACGTATCTTTTCGATACCAAGTTCTGAAATCTAGCATGAAAGATGCTGCTCGAATCATTTTAATCCAGAAGGATCGTAAGAGAGTAATTTAATTGATTTAAATTTTCTATTTACATTCTATTTACATTTTATTTTGTTCATTTTTTATAAAATAAAATAGATTTCGATATATAATTTCTTCAATGTCGTTTTAATGTTGCAGCAACATTAACAAGCAATATGAGAAAATCAATAAAAATTCAACTTCCTCTACAGCACAAAAGTTGCAGCAATAATTCTGCAACATTGTAGCAATATTGCATGTTGGAGCAATATTGCAGCGTCATTGCAGCGATATTGCTGCAAATTCTGTGATGGATTCTTGTGATTCAATTTGTTCAATATTGTTTCACCGTTGTTTCAATATTATTTCAACAGTAACATTAACAATCAATGTAGAAGAATCAATATAGATGCAACATTGATAAAATATTGATATTTCAATATTCAACACTGCAACATTTTAGCATCATTTTTTCAACGTTCTATGCTGTATGAGTTATCATGAGTTATCTTCATGTCTAAATCCATTATTAAAATACAAATATTTCGAAAACATTATAATTCATTTCATTAAGGTGAGAAACAGTCTGATACAGCAATAGTAATGTGAATTGCAATCACGAAACGTTAGCATCCTAATAACATGGATTTTCAACTTGAAAAATGCATCGTTTCTATAGAAAATTCCCATGAAATCTTTTCCATGAAAAACGTTATCAGGTTATGTCTTATAACAGCAATATTAAAAAAAAAACAGATACGTCTGATATTAATTTTTGATCAATTTATGTTGCTGATAATAACAAATGATTACAAAAAATTTTAGAGGGAAATACAAACTAGAATAGATATTTCTTATAAATTTTTGATCGCTGGATCCGAATTTGAATCCGAATTTATAAACCATTTTGCTCCATCACGTCCAGTTTCTTAAATAATAAAAAAACCAATGGAAAATTTATAAAAATTGAAATATTTGCAACAAAGAGTTAGGCAATATGTATGAGTCATGGAAGATCTTTTAGCTTCAAAAATTGATAATTTTGGATTATATTCTAATTATATTCTAATTGTTAATTTTGGAAGATGCAGTAACAATTACAATATTCATCCTTTGAAGCTAAAAGAAATTTCTATGACTTGCCTGACTTTTGCACAATGGCACTTTACACCAATTTGTTTTATGATGTCTTAGATCATAATGCTTAACATTAGTGAAGCTAAACTTTTTTGTTTCTTATACTATATTTAACTTATAAAAATATACTTAAATCAGTTCGATCATTTTAATATTATGATATTTTAATGTTAATTTACTTTTTTTTTTCTTTAAATGTTTTACCTTCTTACACAAATTTATTTATAACAATATCCTTGAAACTTCTAACTATATGAAAGATAGCTTCGATCTAGTGAAAAATTATCTGATGTTAAGATCGACACTAATTACACTTTAATCTCACATGATGTCATTTCACTAATGTAACGTTTGACCTAGACTTTGAAAGCATCTCTAGTAGATGTCCTAATATATCCAGAGATTGTAATATTCTAAAAGAATTTATCATCGCTTTTAAACTCATTTTTAATTCGAGTTTCATATTTGATGGGAATATATTCAGACAAACTTATGATCTATCCATGGGATCATTTTTGTGTCCGATGATTGCGAACTCAGTGTTATAGGATTTAGAGATGAAAGCTCTAAAAACATTAAAGTTCACAATTCCATTTTACGTCATAGATATATTGACGATATTGCCACTGCTATTCCTTCTAACATAACTACTTAAATATTTTACCCTTAAAAACACTTTTGAATATGGATACACTTAGGTCTTTTTATTTCCAAGATTAGAACTTTTTTATTTTTGAAAGATGGCTATCGGGTCAAAAAATAAGATTTATGGTTTTATTTTTAAAATTTAAACAAAAGTTATTAGAGGTGACTCGATAACATAAAAATATAAATAAGAAGAAGCATACAGCCACATACGCAAGATGTTTGTACAAGTAATAAATTAAAAAATTTTATATGTAAACGTTTCAGTCAAGTCGTGACCATCATCAGTACAATAAAGAAAATGTGAAATGTTAAATACTTAAAATTGCACATGTCGAAATAAAAATTTTTCGAAAATTATCCTGTTTTCTGTATCCTGAATTGTTTGACAGTGAGATTAAGACTTATTTCTTGATTCTTGTAAGTTAAATATGGGATTACTAGGTTCTGTGATAAACTTTTATCTGTGATAAAACAAATTTCTATATATAAGTTATTGTCATTTTATTAGTTTGTTCAGTGTAATTATTTATACAAAACTTACTCGTGTTTCCACAACTATCAAATATAATGCAATGCTATTATGCAGGTATAATGAAGAATATTAACTTAGATGGAAACATTTTTTAATTCGATGGTAAGACTGCTTTGTACGAAAATACAAATTTATGTAATTACAATGACATTGTCAGCGATTTTCGACAGTATTTATATATATTGAAGGAAAGGAGAGAGAAATCGATGGGGATAGTATATTGGTGAAGAGGTAATTATTTTTTAACTATCAGCATAAAAATCTCGGGAAAGTGCGATGTATCACTTTGTTTGTTTAATCTTGATTCTTGCTTCTTTATGTATGTGTTCATTTCTGATATTATTCTTTTATAGTATGATATTTCTGAATCTATAATTTTTTGTGTTGTCCCAATTAATTCTATAATCGTGTTCTAGTTAGTGCTGGGAAACAGATATTGTATGAGAAGGTTTTTTTAATGTCGGCTTTGTGTTTTTTCAAACGAGTATTAAGTTTCCGTTTAGTTTGACCAACGTAAGAAGCACTATAATCAGAATAATTAATTTGATAGATAATATGTGAACATTCTTCTTTTTTAATTTTATCTTTTTCACTTTTAAGGAATCGATTTAAAGAGTTCAACTGTTTATATGAAATATTAAACTTGGATTTATGTGTTATGGTTTTAAATTTTTCTGAAACATTTTTAAAGTATAGAACAATAAAAAACTTCTTATTTTCCATGGAGAAATGGCACTATCATTAATCACTTAAAAATAATTTTGATGTTATCAAAATTATCAGTACTTTTATTCTATTGTTGATATTAACAAAAAGGAATTCTAATGGATAATTATTATTTTGAAAAGTGTTAATTAATGAATAAATTTTTTTTCATGAAATTTTAGATGTGCAAGGAAAATTCTGTCTAATTATCCAATAACATCTTTCTTATGTTCGATCGGATGATCAGAATTAAAATTTTAGTATCTACAGAATTTGTAGGATTTTATAATTATTATCAAAAATAAGTTTCGTTCAATTAATAGTTTAACATTCAAAAAACTAATTTCCTCCATCATCGCCATATTCCACAGTAAACTGTATTATTTCATGACACGAATTGAACGTGCACAAAATTTCAATTTCATCTTTTTTAGCAGCTAATATAATATCGTCAACATAATCGATATTAAAAAGAAATCGAAAACGTCAATGTTATAAAAATGTCATTTTCTAAATTTTGTATTACGCAATTGGCTAAAATAGAAGAGAGAGGAGAAGGATCCCATGGGCAAACTATAAATTTGTTTTAAAAATTACTTAAATTTGAAAAATGTGCAGTTTAGAACAATAGAGATTGCATTTAAAAATTCTTTTAATGATAATAGTATTCTTACATATTGAGTCTCATTAAGAAATCTTATAATATAACAATATTTGTAGTTTCCTAGCACTAGTTAGAATACGATCACAAAATTGATCGGAACAATAAATTATAGATTCCGAAATATCATATTATAAAAGAATATAAGAAATAATAATACCAAAAATGATATACACATCTTTATACACATAAAGAAGAGTCAGAATAAAACAAACAAAATGATACATTGCGCTTTCCCGAGATTATTATGCCGATAATTAAAAGATAATTCTCTTTCACCAATATACTGTCCCACCTATCGATTTCTCTCTCCTTTTTTCAATATATATAAATACTGTCGAAAATCGCTGACAATCAGTCATTGTAATTAAACTTTCGTACAAAGCAGTTTCTTACTATCAAATTAAAAAATGTTTCCATCTAAGTTAATATTCTTCATACATAATAGCATCGCATTATATTTGATAATTGTGGAAACACGGGTTTTGTATAAGTAATTACATTAAATAAATTAATTAAATGATGATAACTTATATATAGAAATTTCGTTTTATCTTGTTTAACTTACAAGTATCAAGAAATAAGTCTTAATCTCACTATCAAAAAGATCAAGAAAAGAGAATTAATTTTCGAAAAATTTTTGTATTTTGACATCTTAATGCACAATTTTAGTATTTAACATTTCACATTTTCTTTATTGTATTGCTGATGATCGCGTAACTTGACCGAAACATTTTACGTATGTAAAATTTTTAAATATATGACTTGTGCGATAAACATCTTGCGTATGTGACTACATGCTCCTTCTTATGTTTTTTTTTGTTTTATCTTTATATTTCATAAAACTCTAGATAATTTGCTACGAGGATTTCAGGAAATATCAAGCATTGAAAATTGCCATGATATCATATACTCAAGTGACATTTAAGATAGTCTCTTTGCTGATATACTCAACATAAGTTATAATATATTTTTGCTTCAATGGCCGTAATCTTGATAAATGTTATCCAGGTCATGATCCTGAACTTTTAAGAAGTTTTAACTGTCCATCAAACACCTTGAATAATTAATGCTAATGCCGGCAGTATTGTAATCTTCAAGTTTTATAACTCAAAAAGTACTTAATGAAAAAATATTTCGTTATAGTGTTTTGAAAAGCTCTCGAGATAAGCTACAAGAATATATAACGAAAAACGAAGGATTGCGTTAAAAAAATTCAAAGTAACCTTTCCCTGACAACGCTATCTAAGATCAAATCAATAATACCATCTTATGTCCTTTTCGAAGTCAAAAACTTTTGTCTGAAACATTGTTCGATTTAATTTACGCAATGTTTCTGAGATATTTTAATTCTTTAAAATGAGACACTGTGCGTGCGTGCATGAGTGCGTGCATGCGTGCGTGCGTGCGTGCGTGCGTGCGTGTGTGCGTGTGCGTGCGTGTGTGCGTGTGTGTGCGTGCGCGCGTGCGTGCGTGTGTGCGTGTGTGTGCGTGCGCGCGCGCGTGTGGTGTGTGTGTGTGTGTGTGTGTGTGTGCGTGCGTGTGTGTGTGTGTGTGTGTGTGTGTGTATGTAATCATTTATGCAATATAATTACTTATAATTATAATAAATATTTTTTTATACCAATGTTAATTCTAGAAATTTACATATTCGGTTCATTTTTATTTCAATTTATTATTTAATAACAGAAAATATATGTTTTCTTTCCAAAATAAATTTCAAATTTTCTTCATTTTTATCCTTTTAAATAATTATGTTTTTTAAAAGATAATAACGCAGTAAAAGATAATAATGCAATTCTTTTCGAGGTTTCTACTTTCCAAAATGCATATTTAAAATATTTTTATAACTTACGTACGAAAGATAAAAATTTTTAAACAAAATGTGATTTTTTTTTCGAAATTATTGTTTACTTTATAGCTCATAACTTTTTTATTGATAAAAATACGTATATGGCACTTATACTTCTTACTGTCTGATGATTAGATTAAAAAAAATTTTTTTAAATATGTTCATTTTTATGAATGTTCTGACAAATCAAAGTTGGCTTGGGAATGTAGTTCCAAGTATGGCATTTATGTTACAAAAAGAATCAAAGTGTTTTTAAGGGTTAATATATTTATTTCATTTTATTCTAGATTCCAACAAAGATTTCACAGCAAGGATTGACGGAAATATTTTAAACTATTTGAACGTTATAATTATTAATAATGACAATACCTTAGAATTTGATTGGTTTCACAAATTTTTTCGGGAAAATATTTAAATTTCATGATTTCTTTTCCGCACATCTTGTTTCACAGAAACAGGCGTCATAATTGGAATGACTGGTAGAACCTTCCTCCTGTTACTTGCCAAATTTCATAACAAGAATATTACTTTTGAAACACTACTAAATAATGACTATCTACTAGATTTCATTTTTCATATTATAAATGAACGCTTAAAATCTTTTTGTTACAAACAAACCTTCAAACAAAATAATGACAAAAATAATGACAGACAATAAAGGAAATATTATATGGATTACGATTTCATATGTTCAATATCGGAAAAATTTAAAAACATAACGATAGATTAAAATATTAAACTAACTTTTTATAGTCTCAAAAAAATGAATAAGTTTATTAAAGTCCACAAAGATGTGAAATGAATCAAAGAAAAACGTAGTTTATCAAATTTCATGTAATGATTGTAACGCAATCTACGTAGAGCAAAGATGGGAAATTAAGAAGCAAGATTTCAGAACACAATAATCACATAAATAAGAACACTATCTCTCAATCGATAATCACAGATATACTGGGTCACAATCATGAATTTGATTGGACGAGCGTAAAAATTCTAAATACAAAAGATTTTTGAATAAACGTTTAACATCTAAAATATTATTTATTAAACTATAAAAAAATAGCTTAAATTTACAAATACTAAATGTCTTAATCATGCGTACGTAAATATTCTGAATGAATTTCTCATGTGTGTTAGTGACTTTACATGATTGCTGGTGACATTTTATTCTGTATACAGAGTGTCCCGTAAATTTTGGCCAATCGCTTTTGTGTAGATAGAGCGGACTAAACTGAGTCGAGAAGTAAACTGAGTCTCCATTTTGCAATTTTCACAATAGTTAACATGATATTAATTAGTAAAAATTGCCAAATGTTGGTCTTGAATAATTTTTTACTCAAATATTACAACTTTACAAAAAAACTGCAAGAGACAAAAATTATTTATTTTCTTCTCATAGAACGCTAAAAATTTTTTCAGAATTTTTTATCAATTTTTTAGTGCTGCATTTTCTTTTTATCAACATTAAAAAATACGGTATTAAAAAATTCTGAAAAAATTTTCAGAACTTTATGAGAAGACAATAAATGATATTTGTCTTGCAGTTTTTCTGTAAAGTTGTTAGTATTTGAATAAAAAATTATTCAAAACCAATATTTGGTAATATAAATTTAATAATTAATAATCTTGTTAACTATTGAGAAAATTGCAAAATGGTAGAGCACTTTTCTACTCAGTTTAGTCCGCTCTATCTACACAAAAACAATTGGCCAAAACTTACGGGATACCCTCTATATTAGACTGACAAGAAAAAAAATTTTTTTAAATGGTCTTTCAGCTCAAAAGCTTTCATTTTATGCTAAAAGAACACCCCTAAATTTTTATCAAAAAATATTAAGATTTAGAGGAAGTAAATAATTTTAAATCAAAATTTCGATTTTCTTTAATACATATTTGATTAGATCCAAAAATAGTTTATAATCTAGTTAAACTTAAAGTGCAACTTTTAAAGGCTCTATAGGAAGTCCCAAAAAAATTGCAACTGGATCTGAACAGACCTACAATTTGAGGGAAGTAACGACCCATTTGAACGCTTGAAATCTTGCTAAAATCGACTTTAAACTCAAAATTTGATCATTTTATACATTAATCGAGCTGTATTTTTTAAGTCGTAGAACTAAATGAATGATTGCATCGTGTTCAGCGATCAAAAAACATACAGTACTATATTTAAAATGGTTTTAAATTCGGTTTAAACCATTTTTGTATCAAATATGTATTTAAAAAAATCGAAATTTTGATTTAAGAGTCGTTCACTAGCGATCTCTAAATCTTAATATTTTTTAATAAAGTTTAGGAGTGTTCTTTTGGCATGAAATAGAAACTTTTGAGCTGAGAAACCGATAAAAGAAAAATATTTTCTTTTTTCCTTGTCAATCTAATGTATATGTATTCATTTATTGACTTTTATCTTCATTTTGCGCACAAATAATCTTTTCAAAC
>Ga0157364_1007157_pt1 | contig 11540 bp, 4 predicted proteins | sample AttsexASBM2_FD_111476 | JGI IMG/M metagenome (GOLD analysis project Ga0157364, IMG submission 111476) | Fungus gardens microbial communities from leaf cutter ant in Ribeirão Preto, State of São Paulo, Brazil - Atta sexdens ASBM2 | ecosystem: Host-associated > Fungi > Mycelium > Unclassified ...
GAAAAAGAGAGAAGCGAAGATAGACAGAAAGAAAGAAAGAAAGAAAGAAAGAAAAAAAGAAAGAAAGAAAAAAAAAGAAAGAAAGAAAGAAAAAAAGAAAGAAAGAAAGAAAGAAAGAGAGAAAGAAAGAAAGGAAGGACGGAAGGAAAGAGGAAAGGAACAGGACAAAGAACGGAGCTCTGGATGGCTGGTTGATTGGTTGACTACAGCTAGCTAAGCTCGCTTATTCCACGATTGCCTTGGTTGGTCGATGAGAATATATACGTCACACATATGAAAAAGGTCTCGCAGAATGACAGCGTGTTGCCAGCCAGCCATCCAGCCACAATAACCAGAGAATGCCCTGGCGCATGACGCCTTCACTGTCGTTGTCCTTGTCGTAGGTCATAATCGTCGTCTTGGTCACGATGAGGACGCAAAACGGCGGCGACGAGGATGCCCGTGGTGGCCGCCGCGCTTCGCGGAGGCCAGGGGAGCGAATCAGCTGTTCGCCTCGGCAATGACAACATTGAACACGCACGACCCCCCCGGACTGTGTGGCAGCACTTCGACGCGCGTTTCCGCGGCCGCGTTTCACAGGATCCGCGTTGGGCCGATGTTGCATCAGTACGGTTGACTTACCTCGAGCCTGGTGCGCCCGGAGTGTATCATCCTTTTGCGTCGCGTTATTTTGCAAAACTTCCGGGAGTATACCCGCACGGTGCAGTCGCGAAAAAAAAAACCGTCGCGCGGTTCAGCGAGTCGCTACGTTTCGCGAGAGAAATGGCCGAGTCTACTGAATGCTCGACGTGCAATCGGATAGGGGGACGGAGGGGTACTGCCACTGGACGGTGCGCCGCCGCTTTCCGTCGGCGCTGTCACGGGCCGCACAGTTGATTGGCCAGCGGCGGCCGACTTGACGACAGCGCGACCAACCAGCGCGCTTGCAGCCATTGTTTACACGCTTCCTATTGGATCGTTATTTTTGAGGGAGTAGGACGACGACGACGGCCGCGACAGCGACGACCGCGACGTGCACTTTGTGTGCAACGACGTGAGAGAGGCGCAATTCACACTCTGAAAATAAGGGAGATAGTAAAGTACGCGCGCGCGCGCGCGCGTACATGGCAAATGCGAGAATGCTTGATGTAGTTACAGGCAGCGCCGTTACCGACGTTAGGATTTCAGACGGTTACCAAGCGGCAACCAAATATGTTTAATATATAAGCGCGCGCATGGAGTTAAGATCGGCGCGTGTTGCTAGGTTCGCTTTGATTCGTACTTTGGGTAGAGAGAATGCGGTCGGGAAATAGCCCCGTTGACCTGGATTCAATTATGACTCGACCGAAATATTTAATTTACGGATGAGGGGTCGGGAAACGGAGGGGAGAGGGGCCGAAGCGACATGCGAAGTCTCAATGATTCGAACGGGCATTGTGATAATGCAGCTGCCCACATAACACATGACAGTTTGACGGCTATAATAATTGACTTTTTTTAGTAAACTTAAAGTCGACTTGTAAAGTCGACGTTTAGTCGATTATTCTGTGATGATTTTTTGTCGATTTTGAATGTCGACTATTTTCGAAAATCTTAAAAATTTCTAAGTCTTTTTAAGTTTCGATTTATATAATCAATTTTCTATTTATTATTAATAATAATCCAGATGCGCTACATATTATTCCGGATGATACAAAATACTTAAAAAATGACTTAAAAATGACTTTTTTTTGCAAAACGAAAAGATATTAACACATAATAGAAACTTATTAAAAATTTGATCGATTTAATTGTATTATACTTTAATTGCATTATATTCTTTACATATAACACATTTAAAAAATAATAAAATTATTACATTCACCAAATCTTTATTAAGTTTTATTTACATTGCGCCAAATTGGCTAAAAGATGATTTACAAATGCTACAATATCGACTAAAATCAATTTAGCCATAATAACTTAAAAGCTGTAATAAATTTACAATTGTCTACTTACACAATATTGACTAAATGTCATCTAGAGTGCAATCTACTTAATGCTGCAAATACTTGACCAGAAAAAAGAATTTTATGAATTGGCTAATTAAAGAAAGCATTTGTAGCATAAAGTGGATCCCTAGTCATAACTTATAAAAATATTATGATGAAAATTGTCGACTTATTGGATACGGTCCACTTGACGTTACAAATGCTTCGAAACTTTTGATTGACAAAATCAGAAGAAAGAATTTTACTAACTGATCAATCAAAAAAAGCATTCATAGCATCAAGCGAACCGTAACCATAATCGCATAACCATAAAGTTGAATTTGAATTGATTACATTGGCTGACAGTCGATTATAGTCAAAACATTTGTCGATTAAAAATCGACATTCAAATATGACTTCAAAATCGATTTTAGATTTCTTCTACCAACTGATAGTCGACTAATAGTCAACTTTGTGCTGTACGGGTGATTACTCGTCTCGGTGCCTACGAACACTTTCTTCGCATAATAAACGTGAATAGAGCAAAATATGAAAATTAAATAGAGTGAATATATTTCAAATATATTTCAAGATTATGTTTACGGTAGAATATTTATGTAATGTTTACGTTAAATTTATATGAATCTTTGTCATGTAGACAATACAAGCAATGTGAACCCCCATAGTAAAAAACGTCACAGTTACATCAAAACAATCGTCATGGCGTGTCCGCCAATGCGAATGTCCGCTTTGTTACGAATGTGATGTCACAGCAATGCCATGATGTGCGAATGCCTTTGTAACATGTATTATTTTATTGTGACAACTTCACAGTGACATCATATTTTCTTCCTGTTATGACTCTATTCTGACGTGATCCTTTATTATGCAGAAATTATTATAAGCTAATAATACAGAATTAAGAAGTATAAATTTTGTAATTATTAATATATCTTATTTTATATAGTATTAATAAATAAAAATATATAGACGAGATAGAAACTTTATGCAATCCAGTGCAACGATAAAAATATATATATATAATATTCAGTGATTCACAGATTGTTTACATAGATGGCATGTAAAACATAGTTTAAATAATTTACATTGTGTATATATGTAGATATTATTACATTTTATGTGTAAAATCCTGAAATTAAGCAATCAAATGATTAAAAAAGATATGACTTGCAATGTTTTGCATTATAACGAATGCACTGTGAGAAATTACGTAATGTAGACGATGATGATTAATTGGATAAGGATTAATCATCGTCGATTAATTGCGTTTTATATGTAATAAAATGCACTTTATTACGTATTGTAAACTTAAAAAATATGTCTAAAAATACGTTATTTTCAAATTAATAAAATATAAGTGATACTCCATACAATAAATATAAATAATAAAAATAATATAATATAATTATATAAATAAAATATATTATTATATTTATTTAATTTTCTAAAATAGAAGATAAAAAAATTTAATTACACGTTACAATAATTATATCTGAAGAGAAAAATATTATGTCTGTAATTTCCAAGTTTTTCTATAATCTTAAGTTAAATAAAAAAAATATATTTTTGTTTATCGTCAATTATATCTACATTATCATATGATTATACTAAATTGCGCCGAGTTTTAGACAAAGCGACGATATTATCGATAATGATATCAGTTTATCTTAGTTGTAGAATTTAATAGCAGGTCAGTATTCGAAGCAACATTATCGAAGCATCAAAAGATAAAAAATAAATTAGATCATAGATGATAAAAAAGAAATACGATATTTGGTCAAAAATTTAAATCCATTAATTTCGGAAATTTTCATATAGTTATTTTGAATTCTCAATTTAATATAACATGAAATGTATAATTTTTTTATTATATATTCATTAAACGCAGATAATTAAGTTATACTTATCGGTCGTTGTGATGTCGATAAATGATAAAAATTTATCATAAATAAAAAATCAATAAAAATAACAAATATTTGTAAAGAAAAAAGATTGCATGCATGCAAATTAACAAATTGAATCGACGCAACCTTTATTTATATTTTTTACAAGGTTAATTGTGATTCACGCGTGACTGCGCATTTAACGCGTAAACTACGATTTTGTACTCTGAGGAAGATTTAGAGCTCTACTTCGTATCCTATTGTCTCGTAATAATCTTTAATATGAAATAAAAATTTATGACTTGATGTAGTGATAATTTAGAGCGCGTTTTAATCTTTCAATCGATGAACTTTGTGCCATAACAAAAATTCAGACATAGTCCGTGCAACTTTGTTGTTATCGGTAACGTGACGTCGCTCGATATTTATTTCAATTGTCGGTATTGATAAAGCGAGCGAAATCGGAAAATATCAAATTTAATTAGACAATTTTTAAACATATATGTATAATATTTCACATTCACTTTGCTCTTATAAAGCAAAAGGCGTATGACATTACTGTTACCGTTTATTATTTTTACGAGTTTATTTTTATTTATTTATTTTTTTATATTTCACACCGTCTGTGTGTTTGTGAGTATGATTTATTATTTGCTTACTTACTTACTTTCAATTTTTATATTATTTAATTACTGATGTATGTTTTTTTAACTTCCGACCACTCGTGACATTTAAACATTTTTATTGCTGATTGTCTATTGGCTTATTAATTTTACGGACCTCTTTCCATGCTTATTTATTTTTATACCGTTTCTCACGATATATTGTAAACTGTTATTCATTCGTTTCAATTTTAGTTTTCTGTTCTTTATTTCATTTGATAATTGAAAACTTTCTAACTTAGCTGACGTATTTCATAAAATTATAGAATTTTTATAAAATCATTATTTTTTTAAGCGTTATAGTAGCTCATACATTCTAAAAAATATAGGTGTGGATTTAACACCATACGGTAAATATAATTCTCATTATGTTGATATTAATATCAACATTAACATAAAAATACATTAAAAAACTGTACATTAAAAAACTGTATAGCGTTAAATCCATATTGATGTTTATATTAACACAATGAAAATTACTTTAACACTACAACTGTTAAATCCATTCATATTTTTTACAATTATCGTAGCTCATATATTCTAAAAAAAGTATAGATTTAACACTATGTGGGAGATATAAATATAATTCTCACTGTGTTGTTTATTAATAATATCAATATCAACATAATGTAATTTAAAAACTTAGCGTTAAATCCATATTGACGTTTGTAAATATAATAATTATTAATATAGTGAAAATCACATTAACATCGCATGGTGTTAAATCCACCCATATTTTTTTACATTCTAGATTACTCAATTGACCAATCAATTGTGACCAATACTCATTTATTTGAAGATCCAGAATCGATTTCGCCACGTACAGTAGAGAATATTTTTTAATACTTATTACTGAAGATGACTCGAAATTAAAACGAAACATTCAAATGTATGTGTCTCTAACAAACTTTGTCGATTATTTTAATTGATTTTTTCACCGAGATCTGCGTCTAACTCTCCCATCATCAGCCCTACTATTTAATTATTATTTTGTTTAATTTGAGAGTTTATTAATCTTATATTTTTTTAAAATTAATCCGATATTTAAGAGCATATAGACGTGATCAAATTAAAAACAAATATGCATACATATTATTTTTGCATGGTTTAAATCAGATATATAGTATGTATATACATAAAATGTTTATAAGCTTAATACGAATATTTAATAATTGAAATAATCTGCGTTCTGAGAATGACTCGAGCCGAAATACGTAAACGTTTTTAACGTAATGTAATTATTTTTATTCATATATTATTTATTAATTTTACATACAATATACCGCGCTTTTATTTGCTCTTTTTCTTTCGTAAAAGTTTATTTTATTGTCTATCCATAATTGGAAAATAAAATATAAATTGGAAAATAAAATATTTTAAGTACGCAAAGAAGTGATTACTGTTTTGGATAAAATTATAGTTTTATTGTAGATTATTACATATAAGTGTGTTATATGTGTTTAATTGATTTTTTCTCCTTCTCTCATTTCTTTGCAAAAAGATCCGTATAATTATTAATAAAACATATTTTGATTAAAATTATCTTTCAAGATTAAACGACTTCCGCGTGAAACCTCACAATTGCAAATATATGTATTCATATATTAGATTGATCAATTCCCAAAAGAATTCATTTAAACTGCTCGCTTTGTGATATCATTTTTATTTTTGTCGTAAAGATTCACACGTAAAGAAATATGATTTATTCTGAATATTATCTGAAAACTTTTAAAACTGTAAAGATAATGCGAATTTATAAAAACATATGTATTGCACATATGATATTTTATTGCACTGTCTAAAAAAATTCTTTGAAATACATATATTTATATAATTTGACTTTTTTGATTAAGTGAATTGATTTCGAAATTGACGCTGAATAATTTTATCAATTATCAGTGTTATTTAATCAAATCAATGTGAATTCTAATAAAGAAATTTTTCGATTTCGCTTGCGCAGTTAGATCATTTTTGAAATGACACTTCCTGCAAGATTATTATCAAATGAAGATGATTGATATAAAAATCGATATTGTTGCAATAGCCAGTTATTGTATTTTTAACTGTCGAATGTATAATACGTTTTAATATTTAATAAATAACTATAATGAGAAATTTCTGAAGACTTATATGATCTTTAACATGATATGCAACAACAGAAGTAAGTAACGATTTAGAGTTTCTTAATACTAATAGTTCTTAATACTGTATACAAGTTTGATATCAAATTACTTGTCAGATATTGAAGTGCACAATCTATACCATACGCGATTAAGTTTGTTTTCTATCTTCTTTTTTCATCAACACTCGAAAATCCGTTTAGAACTAGGACAAGATTTTACTATTAAAGCCCGTTTGATTAGTGTAGAGTAACTTTAATCTCAATTCAATTTACTCTTTATTTTTTTCTAATTCTCAGAACTGAAAAAGAGAAGAATTAGTCAAACCGAGATTAAAATTAAACTATATTGATAGAAATGGGTCAAGTCTAAGTTAAATTTCCAGTAAAAGATAGATCTATCATCACTGTATTTAACGTGTATTAGTGAGACAAATCTTACACCGTCGCGGTAGTGTTCTCGATTATAAAAGTCGATAAAATTTATTCCTTGTTTCGCAACGGGATTAAAATCACTTTGATAATGCCATCAAGAAATATGCAAATGAGAATGTTAAAAAAATCTAATTCTATTCAATAATTGAAAATATATTTTATAATTTACAGGTTATTGTGTGGTAATTGTTGTTGCCTTGGCAGTTATTGTTACCAGAGTATCTGTGAAGGCACCTGAAGGCACCTGTCCGTCCTCAGGCCTCATCCGAAGGAATATTATTTATTTCACATTTGTCAGGACGGTAAAAGCACAATTTACAAGTGTCCCGATGGTCTGCATTTCAATAGCACTATTAAGCAATGTGACTGGCCGCCCGCAGACGTTTCCTCAGAACCCAGAGACTGAATCAGATGAGGAAAAGGCTGATAAGTCTAATTGCGTCGGTAAGTATCCAATTTTGGATCCAACAATATGTAATATGTACCTAAGGATAAATTGATTCTTCTGTCATATAAAGATGACTGTAACAAATTTTCATGCAGCAACAGCACGCCTATTATTTTGTCCTGCCCACCCGGCTTACATTTCCACGAAGCGGAGCAAATCTGTAACTGGCTATGGATAGCCAATTGCCCATGGTAGATAAACAAGGACAAAATCTGGAGTAAAAAAAAAGAAAAAGTGCAGTTTTGTGATTCTCCACTTTTATCGCTTATTCGTACATTGGAAGAGATGGAAGAAACAATTTGCGATTTGGACGCATCTCTTTTTTAATTTCTTATTGTGGACAATAAAAAATTTAGCAAAATAAATTGAAATTCATATAATACATTTGTGTTCGTAGGTTAAAGCAGAAAATTATTTATATAAATTACCAAATTGATAAACGTTATCAATAGATAACAGAGTACTCAATGTGACCTGATTATTATTATTATTATATCTTATATCTGATTATTTGAAAATAAAATAAAATAAGTTATTATGTCAGAATTTTTAATCAATTGTCAATCTCTTTTCTCTCGAAAATAGCATATATATATATATATATATATATATATATATATCTCAACTTACTATGTTTTATAAACGTTTAAAAGATGTCATTTAGACGTCGTAATTTTCTAATTTTCATAATTCTTTCTGCAACTAAACTTTCTGAAGCTAAAATCGCCTTAAAATAAAGTTGTCTTAAGAAAATTTAAGGAAAGTTAATAAAACTAAAATCGCAAGTTGTATGCTAATTTATTATGTTACTTAATTATCGAAAAATCGTACTGTGTACGATTACACAGTTTAATCGTAAAATGCAGAGAGTTTCGATCGAAATCAATGTATTTCGGAAGAAGTTTATTAGAGATATTTCTAGAAATTGTGTATATGAGCACATATACACATTATAGTGATCACTATAAAAGCATTGTTATTTCAGATAGAATGTATGTATCTTGAATAATTAATAAATAAATTTACAAAAATCAAAGAAATTGAATTTTTAAACAAAAAAAGTTCAGAAACTTGTAATTTTTGTGTATTTAATTTTAATATCGTTTCAATATTTCCTTAAAAAGTTAACATTTTTATTGCTATATTTTTATTATTTTAAGATTATTACACTTTCATTTCCAGCGTGATGGGTGAATGCTTTAATAAAATAAATTCTCTCCTCTATACGAATGTTTGCAATTTTATTCCGCGTTTATTTAATTGACACCCTGTAATTGATACATATAAATATACTTTTGCACCTACTTTGATATGCTTAAGTGACTTTTATAAGAGAAGGGTTCTGTCAAATGTTAGATATGATAAGCATATACCATGCGATAATGCGCCGTGCGCTTATATAAAACTCATTTCATAAAGACGAATTCGTCAGTTAACAATTTAATAAGTAAAGACATAGATACTCGTCTCTTTACTTAGTGAATGGATTTTCCACGATGAAAGGTGAGTGTTTGTAATTGACGGAATTCCGATGAAGTGATAAAATAAAAGGAGAATTATTTGATAAATTGGATAACTATTAAATGGCAAATGTGCAAAATAATTATTTGGGCACGCAAAAAAAAAAAGAGAAAAAATTGTGCAAATAATTATATTTGTGAGTAAATATCAGTGAAAAAACGTAAAATAATATAGTAGATATAAGCTTAAAATATTTTTATCATATTAGTTATTTTGTAAATTTTCCATTTTTTAATTAAGTTTTATACAAAGTACTTACAAATTTAATAAAATGTTATTTTTCAAATTTAATTACTGATTGTGAGTTAATTTCAATTAACATTATATATATTGTTAATATATTATATGTTGATTTCAAATATTTTATATATATATATATTGATTTGAATTTTAAGCAGATATTAATAATCATTTTGCATCTAGATATATGCAAATTTAAAATATTTTTATCATTATATAATTATTTCATAGATACTTCCATTTTTTTAAATTAAATTACAAGCAAAATCTTTAAATTTGATGAATAAAACATTATTTTACAAATTTCATTAACTGAAATTGATTTCATAAATAATTGACATATCATTATACATATCATTTTGAACTTTACACACACTTAACTTTACACATACTTAAACTTTACACATACTTAATGATCATTTTAAATATATACAAGTTAAAAATATTTTTATCATTATATAATTATTTTATAAATATTCCGTTCTTTCATTAAATTATGTGAAAAGTATTTATAAATTTGATTATTTGAATAAAATATTATTTTCCAAATTTAATAACTGAAGTTAATTTAAAAAATAACTATATTATGTGTATATATAAATATATCGATTCGAATTTTAGGTACATACTTAATCGCCATTTTAGTGATCACATTGGGTATTGCCCTTAATGGGTCACTAGCTGATATTCCAACAAAATGTCCCGAGATCAATCTACAAAATGAGACAGTTTTTATACCCCATGAAAATGACTGTACAAAATTCTACAGTTGTCACGTAGGAGTGAAAGGAAAGCCAATAGATTGCCCTTTCATGGATGAAAATGGTAATAAATTGCACTTTAATCCCAAACTTCAAGTATGCGATTGGCCCTGGAATGCAGGATGTCAGACATCGTCATCGAATTCGACAACTTCATCAAATATTCCGACAACAATAACACCAAATACTACGACTTCTTCGACGCCGACAACTCCGACATCAACGCCTATAACAACGACACCGAGTACTTCAACATCGACAACTCCAATACCGACGACTCCGAGTTCTCCAACGCCAACGACTCCGACACCGAATACTCCAACGCCGACGACTCCAACACCGAGTTCTTCGATACCGACAACTCCGACGATCACGACACCGAGTTCTTCAACGCCAACGACTCCGACATTAAGTTCTTCGACATCGACAACTCCGACACCGAGTTCTCCAACGCCGACAACCCCAACACCGAATTCTCCAACGCCGACAACGCCGACGACCTCGACACCGAGCTCTCCAACACCGACGACTCCGACACCAAGTTCTTCAACGCCAACGACTCCGACACCGAGTTCTCCAACGCCGACAACGCCGACAACATCGACACCGAGCTCTCCAACACCGACGACTCCGACACCAAGTTCTTCAACGCCAACGACTCCGACACCGAGTTCTCCAACACCGACGACTCCGACATCGAGTTCTTCAACGCCGACGACCCCGATACCGAGTTTTCCAACACCTCCATTGGATTCTTGCGAATCTGATAACAGAACACACATGCTTCCCCACGAAACTATGTGCGATCATTACTATTTGTGTTTCAATAACTGGGTAAGTCCCATCTCTCAGAAATGCGACCGTAATTTATTATTTAATTCATTGCTTCGTGTATGTGATTATCCGGAAAATGTAAATTGTAAAAACTCTTCGCCAAATACGGATAAATCAAGTCTATCATCGATTTCGCCACCGTTTAATTATTCATTGCCGACAAACTCAGATCCAGTTGCTTGGGTTTGCGAACCAAATAGCAAATACAAAATTCCTCATGAAATTATATGCGATTACTATTATTGGTGTGTCAACGGCACAAGAGGTATGAATTGGGTAAGATGCGAAAGCAATTTATTATTCAATCCAGTGGTCGGTGAATGTGATTACTCGGAAAACGTCAACTGTGGATACAGAAGTACTTTGTCACCTACAGCTCCTTCTTCAACCTCTATTACGTCTTCAATAACTACAACTCTAACGATTCCAACGACTACGACATCTACAACTCCAACGACTACAACTTCAACAATTACGACTCTAACGACTACGACATCTACGACTCCAACGACTACGACATCTACGACTCCAACGACTACGACTTCAACGACTACGACATCTACGACTCCAACGACTACGACATCTACGACTCCAACGACTACGACATCTACGACTCCAACGACTACGACATCTACGACTCCAACGACTACGACATCTACGACTCCAA
>Ga0157364_1007158_pt1 | contig 11540 bp, 5 predicted proteins | sample AttsexASBM2_FD_111476 | JGI IMG/M metagenome (GOLD analysis project Ga0157364, IMG submission 111476) | Fungus gardens microbial communities from leaf cutter ant in Ribeirão Preto, State of São Paulo, Brazil - Atta sexdens ASBM2 | ecosystem: Host-associated > Fungi > Mycelium > Unclassified ...
AAAAGTAGATATAACTAAAAAGAAATAGAAAAGATTTTAAAAAGGGGGAAATTATTTTTCATTTAATAGAAAATTATTAATTAATAAAATAATATCGACAAAAGAAATCTAGTCCTACAAATACGATCAAATATGATTTTGTTATTTTCGTTTCACAACCTTGAAAAATCTAAACTCCTTTTTGAGTTACAATTTTGATATCTTTTAAAAATTATAATAAATCCAGAATAATTCATCAAAAAGTGACATAACTCGAAATATCATTAATAGTTTATATTTATTTTGATCAGCTAATATGATTAAATTCAAAATAAAACAATTTCTTCTTCAAATTTCATTCTTTAAAATTATCATAATTCTAAACGTTCTCTGTAGACACACTCCCCTTTTTATTTACAAAAACGACAACTCAAAATATCACTCTTGAGATACTATAATCTCTTTAAGAACCTTGAGGACATAAGTGCTATTTGGCGGGCGAACTGTGAAGTTAATTACTTTTCATAATTGATAAAGTAATCTTACTCTTAACTCATTTATGATAATTAAAAAATCATATTTTTTATTCGTGTTATTTTTAAAATAAGGAAGAGAGAGAGAGAGAGAGAGGGAGAGAGAGGGAGAGAGATTATTTATACATATTTTAATAAGATTTTGTATTGCAAAAAAAAGTAGTAAGTACTGAGTAATTACAATTCATGTCAAGAGATCGTTTTGTTGGTGATATTAATGTATAAAGGGGCACGTAACTATTTTATTATATTATTACTTAGTGATAAGCAGGATAGGAGAAGTTATCACAGATTATCCTCTATATACTCGCGATGTTATGCAAATTATCAAACCCTCCCGGCAAACTCCCAGGCGCCAAGTTAGAGGCTTCCGTCTTCCATTCCCGAATGCACCTGCTGTATCCACATACGTCTTTGTATATCTACACGCTTATATATACACGTCCACCGTCTCAAACTCCTTTATTTTGTGTAACTTTCATGTTCTCGTTCATAAGTCAAGATAGTTACAGAATATATTACATCGCCATTATTTATTAATTAGTAAGTAGATGTATGTAACTGATATGCAATATGAATGAGCGCGCGTGTTAATAAATATTATTATTCTATATTTGAAATACAATATACGACTTGATTAATGATCGAGAGTAAATAATATTTTGCGAATGTAATAATAATATGGATCGAGTTACTGCGAGCTCTGATACGTTAATGCAGCGAACTGTAATTTTCCAGGATCCGAACCTGAAATGTATCTGCATACGCTGTTTCTATCCGGACAAAATTCCACCCGGAAGATCCCTCTCGCGACAGTTCGAGATCACCGCAGAAAATATCCGGTTTCACTTTATTATTCTTTATCCCACTAGAAAATACCTCGGTCTTCTATTTTCGCGTGACGGCACCACCGCAAACAGCCTCGTAGCCCGAGAATGCCCCTGGGAGAAATGGCAACGTGAAACTACCCTATTAACATTTTTTCGGTATAATACTACTGGAATAACCAGGAGAGCTTTTCGCGGCTTTAAATTTCTGGAAATAGCGTGTAAGAAAGAGGAAAGTCTTCTAAGACAATATTTTCTTTTCGCATAAATTGGCATTAATTGCACACTGATGGATATAATTTCACACAAATCCATCTCGCGATCGATTGCGTGTTCCAAATTGAATAATAATTTTGTTTTTTTCCATAATTTGTAGAAAATTTCACGGATCTATCATCGGGTAATTAAATGCAGGATCATTATTGTTCACAAATGCATTTGATCGTGCATATGTAAATGTTCGCGACGTATTTATTTGAAGTACAATCAACATTATTGTTCAAAGTAAGTAAATAGCGAGCTATTTTTCCAGAATTTTCACAATACCATTTGTGACGGATATTTTCCGTTGCGGCACTGAGCGTAAAACTATGGAAACGCGGGGAAATTGGCCGAAGGCTCCAGTTTCGTTGTACTCACGTATATACACATACAATGCGATAAACAAAAGAATAGCGCGCGCGCACCGTTCTGAAAATATATGTTTAAAGGAAGAAGGCCAGGGTGTCTGTATGAGGAGAAAGAAGAAAGAGAGAACGAGAGAAGAAGGGGATGTCTCTATGGGATTCTAGTGTGGCGAAAGTAATGCGGCTATAACTTACACGTACTCCCCCCTTGGTTTTCACATTCATGACAAGGCCTTGGATACGGGCGAAATAAGCTTCCTCTTTCTTGCTTGCTCCTCGTGTCACTCTCCGTTTCCGCATGTTTGTATGGGCTCTCTGCCGATATAAACACGATTTCTCCGCAAAAGCTTATGATGAGATTTATTAAACTGATATTTCCCTTTTCATGCTTTTACGCGCGTAATAAGACTGCGAGATAATCTTTAAATTTTCTAGCAGCGGCTTCAACGACAGTCGTTTAACCCTAATCTTGACATTTAGCTAAATATTTTCTCTCTCTAACTATATTGTATAAAAATGTGCATAAACTGTTTACGTAACGTAATCAAACGTAACCGAAGTATGTAATAGAAAGTTTCATTATAAATTTTAAACGAAAAATTTATAAATTTGCATATAAATATAGGTGTATAAGATAGGTATATAATAATATAAGTGTCAAGATCCGTTTAAATTGAAAATGGAACTTTTCTATTATTTGATATATTTTTATCGGTTTAATTTTTACTTATAATTATAAATTTTCATTTGTTTTCGATTATTTCTTAGATAGTTTGAAATGATTGTACTCTACTGATATGAAAAACACGAAAACATAAAAAAAGAAGGAAAGCAGCCAGATCAAGCGCGCATGATTCTTGATTTTCGAGGACATTAATTTAAGCGTCAGAAATATTTGATAAATCTTCGATGAACAACCTTGTTGGGAATGCCATGGGTCCACTTCATCAAAGTCAATATGACGTCGAGGACAGTCAACTGACCTGCGCAATTCAAAGTCATATAAATTGCTTGATTTAATGCCACTTTGTCAGATTGCTGCCAAAAAGCTGTCAATTAAAATCTGATTCGCAAAAATAAAACCGTGATTGCAAAATAAAAAAATGTAATTAAAATTTACGTACATATGTAAGATTAACAAATAATCTTATTTCCTTTGCAATTGTGCATAATTGCGACGTATTTGTTAGATGAGATGATTAGCTTTAAAATACATCGTACTATCACATTTTATTCAATTTCACAATATTTCAAATTATATATCGAATGTTCATCGTAACATATAACTTATACTTCCATTTATGGCGTTAAAATAGGTAATAAAAATGCCAGCTGCAATCGACATAAATTTGTTTGAGTCCAAACTATACATCGAGATGGATATTCATATTACGAAGTAATTTCGGTCTTCTTTTATAATGCTCTGATTTTGTAACTACAATACATTTTACATTACGATATTTGCACGATGCAAATTTACCACGAATTTATATATTTACATTTTTAAATTAAAGCCATGTGTTATACATTTACAGCGTAATTTAATCTGCTCTACGCTGTGAGTTTTGCGAATAATTTTTATTAAATCAAATTTTATCAAGTTTTAAATTTTGACGCGATATTATTCCATTATTTTATTGTTCAAAATACTGTATTACACTCTTTATTGTTTTATAATCCAAAAAGTAATATATAATTCTGTTTTATGTTATGTCGATTCTTGAAATTATTAATCCAAAGATTAATTAGTTCAAGAACTAAATTCTGCCTTCTCAGCAGCGGGTTCAATTGTTAGCTCATAGCATGATCGAAAACCGTATTTCATGAAGATCAAGAACGATCGCTGGGTTATATAGGAGCAAGTCAACATTTGACTTGGCAGAGTTGAGTTGCTACCGCAGCAGGTCGGAGACTTTTGTTTAACAAGAATAAAGGATTTTGATTGTTTTCCCGCCAGTGTTATTTACGAACAAAAGTTATTTTCGCAGAATTTTATCTTTTTTTTTTTATTTTACGTGAAACATGAAATATAACAATAATAAAGTATGGCAAACTTCCGAGTTATTCGACGTTAATTTTATATATCAAATATTTAAACAAGACATAAAATAAGTCAACTAATAAACAATACACTTCATTGAAAGATTCAATTAGTAAGTATGTTCACTTGAAATGGATAATAATTTCATACAAAATTCGTAATTACTTTGTGTGAAATTATTATTCGAAAAAGAAGGAAAAATATATGATATACCATTCATTATTCTCTTATTTTTATCAAAAATATTTAAATGTGTTATTTTTAAATATAAATAATATTTGTTTAAAATTAGTATTTTAATGATTATTAAATTGTTTTATTATTACAACTCCGCACATAAAGTGGACGCATAAATATGATGTATCAAAAAAAAAAGCTTCAATGAGAATATAGTTATTGTATTAACTGTAAATGTAATCAATTCAATTCTGCAGCTTCTGCTGATTTTGATAACAATTGATATCAATAATCTTGATATTATTTGTAATATACCATTATCAAGATCAACACACATTTTTTATTTAAAATTCAATACATATTTTTCACAATTGAAGAATTTATAGGTTTTGTATTTTTTAACATTATATATGCTTTATTTGGGAATTTTATTATTTGATAGATACAATCAGTACGGTCTCAGCGATATTGTAAAATGCAACCAATTCGGAGTATGTTGGAAAATTGCATTATATTCGTGACAATGCGATAAGGATAATTTCATGTCAATATGGATTGTTCGGATTTCTCTCAGCGGAAATTTCATATTGCCATAACGCATGAGAGATGATTTTCGTATCATTAGTATTGTAGAAACGGTTAACAATGATTTTTAAATAAAAATTATTTTGTATTAAAAAACAAATCCTTTGCGAAAAAATCAAAATAAAGTTTTTCAAGTACGCGATCATATCATTGTGTATATAATGTTATACATTTTTTCTTCTTCCCTGAATATAAATACATATAAAAAAATCCATGAATAAAGAGAATGCTAGTTTCAACAGACCATTTATGTAGAATATGTAGATGATGCCGATATTCTGTTCTCTGGGTAGAGTAGCGCAACGTGGTAAATTATGCAAATAAGAAAAAGCGATTTTGCTGTTGGTTCGCTGGTCTGTGCATCGCATTGTATATTGCCTATTCGTCATCGACTATGACAGTGTGTCCACACATCGACAATACCGTTCGATGCACAGCCGTAGAAAATTCGAAAACTTCGTTTTTGCTCGAATACACGTTTGATGGTGCCGCTACTGAATTTGTCTGTCCTTTAATCTCGTTAAGCTGGATTTATTGGCCAGCATTGGAATGCGGTACAATTGCCAAATTACTCTCGCTATGGTTTTAATGCCTTTTAACACTCTCGTCATGAAAGTTATAGTCTTCAGGCCTCTGTTGTTTCAAATGCGTGCAAATCGAATATGCAGAAAGGCATGTAACAAAAAAATAAAATTTTGTGAGAGACGAAATTGTGCAGTTCGATATAAAATTTAGTTTGAAAGCACATTTTATGATACGTTTCTCGAATAAATTTAAATCGAATAAATGTCTTAGAAATTGAGAAACGATGGAGCTTTATAAATATTCATTGTGTGTGCAGCTGCTATCTAATCTGGATATTTTTCATATATCTTATAAAGCGTCGCAAATCCGCAAGATCGCCGGCGGTGAAATATCCATAAGCAGTTATTTTTCGCGACTTAGTTTCGTGATTTCAATTCGCGCCCAGCGTCGAGATAGTGCACCAACCTATAGGAGAATGTAAATAAAGCTGAGTGGTCGCAGAGGAGATGCAGAGTGACTTTTTTTCTCTTCACTATACCTTTCCTTTCTCTTTCCCGCCTGTAATCCAGCGAAAGGATTGCATCCGCTTACGGCTCGTCGTAGCAGCATTTCTATTTTCTCCGCAATTTGGGATGGCGCGATGAAAGAGAGAGAAAGAAAGACTGCGAAATAAAGAGAACAACGGACGGTTGTCGCGCTGGTCAGGTAGAGAAATTGAAAACCTAATTTCGTATAAGTTTTGAGAGAGGCGTTGTTTCATTTCTCTCTGGGTGTCCTCCTTTAAGCTCGTAATTTCCGCGAAGCTGCCACAATTGCACTCTTCCGTCCGGCCACGTTCATTTTTCCCATTTCACCGTCTCATTCTCGTCTTCTTACGTATTTCATCTCATTCGCCGTGATACCATCTGGATTTAAACAACCGCGGTGAACATTACATTAATTATACGAACGAACTGCGGCAAGGGATATGTAGTGTGACTTTTATTGCATCGTTGCAACGACGCTCGCATCCAAGAAAAGGGAGACATAAACATCAGTGGGTTATGTATAGACAATGATAATGTTTCGTACACCATGAATTTCTTTCTCAACGACCTCTTATCTACCGTTTCTGCCACTTGAATCAATTTATATTTGTTCCGTGCATCGTACACAAAAAGAACAACTACGCTAAAAAAAATTTATTAAACCTTAATACATATTTCTTTAAATAAACTAAAAAAAACATTTACTTACAGTAATAAATATTTACTCAATAAAAAAATGACAGTTGAATCAAATAAATATACATTTACATTTAGTAAAAATGTTTACTAAGAGCTGTTCCAATAAATATCTATTAAAATTTCTTTTTCTCAGTGTGAAATATTAAAAAATTTAATTTAATATAAATCTAAAAAATTTGTTTGGATCATCAAAATAATTATGCAAAACACCCGAATTGGATGCTAGAATGTTAAAACTTTTTGCAACATTGTCATTAATGCTTAAACGTTCTACACACATTATTTTGATGACTCAACAAAATTATTTTCAGATTTATATCTAGTTAAATTTTTAGATACTCCAGTAAAACCGTTTTTTCTATGAACATTACATTATCTAAAATCTATTTATATACTTTCAGCTTCCCAAACTAGAAAATCATATTGAATCGATTGATCACTTTCAAAAATATGCATTATATCGTTCTAGATAATAAAAAATTGTCGATATATGAAAATTTCACAGTTTGATATTGCGATGCAAATGAAATGAATTTCATCATATAATGATCTCTTCAAATGTTATATATGCCATTAGTAATGAGTTAATAATTTTCGTGTATCTTAACGACGAGTGAATATGATATATGATGACATATCACGTTGCTATTTGATGCTTTCTCGGACCAACATGAGAATCAATGAATAGAAAGGTTCATCTCGCATTGATTAATGCATATAGTTACGCTCGTCGTGAAGCTCGCAATGGAATTACACGTCGAGAGATTATAGGGCTATCAGTCAAATTTACTCCACACGTTTCCGACATATCGCAACGAAATATCTAGCGTTTTCTAGACGGAAAGCATTTTACGAGGAACGTGCGCCGCAGTTCATCTGCTCGTGCGGAGTTCACGTATTTCCACTAAAACGAGAGGATGAAGCAAAAAGATCTTGAAATCGACGAGATAGAATCGTGATCGGGGGTGGACGCAGTAGTCGGCGGAATAAGATGCGACTCTCTTACGTGGGATCTCCACGTGAAGCTCCTTACGTGAGGGAAGATTGAGTCACGTTGCGGACACGAAGCGAGACCGAGATAAATGAGAGTCGTCCGAGAGATCGGCGCGTTAAGAAGACACACGGTACATAGATAACATGCACACGTGAGAGAACTTTCCCTCGGTTCAGCAGGAAGAGCATCAGTGCGTACGCATATATTGGAAAATGTATAGTACAAAAAAAGTTTTATAAATATCTGGTTAATACGTGTAGAACAAAGTTTCTTTAAACTTGTTGAGAAAAAATTGATCCAGATATGATATAGATATTTAATTTTATATTCAGAATTCTTTGTACATAAAAAGAATTGCTACACATTTTGATTTCTTACAGTGAAATCTCACTCCAAGAGAATGAAAATATAACCATCTTGAAAAAAAGTGAAAAATATTTTACTTCTTGAAAAGAGTGACAATTTTCACGCTTTTTGGAGTAAGATTTCATTCCTTTGAAATGAAAAGTTGTATTTTTACTTTTTTGGAATGAAATTTTACTGCAAGAAATTTAGAATGCAATTATAAGGACTATTAACAATTTATTGTATAGAATTTATGTATAATAGATATTATTATTATTTTATATTATTTTTGTAAAGAGAGAGAGAGAGAGAGAGAGAGAGAGAGAGAGAGAGATTCACGTTGATTTTATCTCCACCGTGGGAATGGAGAAATGGAGCGTGTTCTCAGTTAATTGCATACGAGAGAGAGATCCCGAACTTGATGTGTAATAATTATGGACGATTACCTTGCATCGAGTTCGGTATCTTCCTCATGCAATTAAAGAGTGTGGGAGTGACGAGAGAGAAACGATGTGCTCTTATCTAATTGCGCCAAGAAAATGTCGGACTTAACGTTTAGTAATTGGCGGCATGACATATACAAATCACATCTTTTGCGATTGAACAACTGGAAAGATTTCGCGTGTCAGAAGTGCATCAAGAACGAATAATAATTTAAATGTTACGAAAGCTTTCACCGTGCATTGCCGATCGGTAATCATGCGTTGAACGGTATGCTAGATAGATTTGATTTAAAACGATCATAATAAAAGTCTAATAGAAATAAAATAATGAATATTGTCTAAGTTAATGATACTAAAGAAAAAATTTTTCTGGAGTAAAAATTTAAATACAAATCGAAAAATAATTTTATTAAATCAATTAAAATAAATAACGGGCAAAAAAAAATTTCAGGCATGATGAGCAATGCCGCAAAAAGTTTTGAAGTTCTAGTAACTAATTTGAGTATTCTATATAATTATTTTAATGATCCAAAATTATTTTTAAATCTATATCTAGTTAAACTTTAGGTAATTCCGTCCTTCTGTATAACAATTTTTATACTTGTGACAATTAAAAAGAGATAAAGTTTAAAAGTACAGTTATTCTTTGTTTATGTAATATACCTTTGTTAAAAATATTTACCTAATTGAGTCTAAAATATGCAATATAAAAAAAAATGCTCGAAAGTGAATAACAGCTCAAATTCTGCACGATGTACGATAATGAAAAGTGATGTATCGTGACTCATATATAAATTTTCGGTCGATAATCTGCAAGGCAGCCGCGATTGTGCTTAAATTATATTCATTTTATATAAGCCGAAAACTTTTTTCAATTATAAATCACTGATATAAAAGCGCAATGGCTCCGCGATTTCACACGCGGTTGTTGAATTGGCATTTCGAGTCGCGAGCTACAGAATTTATTCAAAGCGGCCGGCAAAAAGGGCGTTTAGTTCTTAATGTGAAACAAAGTACCTCGTTCCGAGCACGAGAAATCACTCGTCTTTTAAGCGAGCGACTTGACTGGATCTTAAGGATTACCGTGCGAGAAGAGGACGGAATAATTGAGTCGCGTAACTTTTTTTCTTCCATGCAAGTTTTTTACAGCGATGATATAGCGAGATAGAGGCTCTCCGGAGAAAATTAAAGTCGCTGCATGGCGAAGAGGGAGAACGAGGAAAAAGCAGATTGCATCCAAGGAAGAGTTTATATACTTATCACATGTATATCCAGTAACTTAATATAACGTGACTTAAGCGCATGCAGTAATTTAGATGTTAAATGAGTTAATTTTTAAATAAGTAGATGATTAAAAAATGCAAGTAGGTAGATGAGATTTTTAGAACAGAATTGAAAATTGAGTCTCTTTTTGAAGACTAACTTATTTTTCACTCTTTAGAATAAGCTTCCACTCAAAAGAATAAAGAGAAGAAAAGACAATTTTCTTGAAGTATCTAAAGCTATGTATATGTAGAGCTCTATATATATATATGTAAAAATAAGTATTGTATTACAATATTAAAATAATTATGTAGAACACTCGAACTGGGCACTAGAATGTCAGAACTTTTTGCAGCATTTCTCATCTTATGCTTGAGATTCTTACAATTACTCTAATGGTTCAAAATTATTTTCCGATCTGTATCTAACTCTAAATTTTCAGAACACAAAAATAATTTTCATATATTTTTATAGTTGTAGTTTTTAATATATTATGCAGTTAAATTTTCATTAGTTATATTCTTATGAGATAAAATATTTAAAAAATGAACTTTAAGACTTCTGGACATTTATACAAAACTTTCAATTTTTCTTTTTCAGAAAAAGATTTTGTTTTTAATTTTGCCTGAAGTGCTGCGGCTGCATCATCTATTCACGTAAAAATTAACTCTGGACAGATGTGGATGGCATTAAGAAATACAAAAGAAATTTGTGTAAGATAAATAAATTAAATTTTTAAATAAGAAAACTGTTGCTTTTAAATTAATGTTACTTTAAAAAGATTATTAATTTTATCTCAAATCGGATCTTTATTTAATTTAACTTGTTATTTCATCGAATAATTTTTTTATTTTTTGCTCATTGTTGATATTTTATTTTAAAAAAATTTGACGTATTAATATCAAAATTTCGCAAATCTCAAATAAACAGCAATCAGACCTACAAATTGCGAAAGCGGAGAGTTAATAGTTAATATCGGGCTAACAATAGTCATTATTGCGTGTATACAGAAAAATGAAGGCCATTGTAAATTATCAGCGGAAAAGTAATTTCTTGCATAATTACGAGAAGGGGCATTAATTGGACCGCGTAATTGTTTTTCACCGCTTTCACTCTAGTGTCGTATGTTCTCGTGTTGCGGAAGACTGTCGTATATACAAAGAAAGGTGTCATCTCTTTCTCTCTCTCTCTCTATCTTCCAGAGATAAAAAAAAATGGAAAATGTGGAAGGGAAAGGGTGACGAGCCTTGAAAAAAATGGTCGTTATAACACGAAGTGGCAGCTGTGCGCGTTTAAGTATTCACACGACTGGCCCTACCGGCGCGAACGTAGCTGTTGAAAAAAAAGACCGGCAACAAAAAACGACGAGCAACTTTTTGATTTTAAAAGTGGTTTATGTATTATTCAGCAGAAACCGAACTGTAGCAATTCAGCTTGTGGATCCAGAAAGGATGGAGGGATAGCTATTTTGTGGGCGGAGGAGAAAAAAGAAATTAGAGCGCCGCAACCTAGGAGGTCCTCATACAGAAACGATTAATTAGCGCTAATTGACCCGGCCGAATTTAAGTTGAGGTCTTTTTTTGTCCGAATCGATAATTCTGAATAAAGAACACCGCACTGTTATGAGTTCAATAATTATCGGCGAAAGTGCGATTTAAAGTTCCTCTACTGACCGCAATTTCGTTACGAATCACCCATTCACCGAGAAATGCACTTTAATTTTTCGAGTTTCAAATGTAATGACACAAATGGGGAAACTTCTGCTTATGAGCGTTTAGAGAGAAAGTAGCAGAAACTATTTTAATATCTTTTGAAGAATTTTTAAAAAACACTTCTAAAATCTTTTTATTTCTTTACTTTAAGTTTCTACTCTAATGTCTTCGTTCAAAAAGCCAAGGATTTATTAGTAACTTTTTAATAAAATATTAATTCCTTAATTCGAGTTTTTAACGAGTTTACGTTCATACTTGAAATGA
>Ga0157364_1007159_pt1 | contig 11539 bp, 7 predicted proteins | sample AttsexASBM2_FD_111476 | JGI IMG/M metagenome (GOLD analysis project Ga0157364, IMG submission 111476) | Fungus gardens microbial communities from leaf cutter ant in Ribeirão Preto, State of São Paulo, Brazil - Atta sexdens ASBM2 | ecosystem: Host-associated > Fungi > Mycelium > Unclassified ...
TTAATAATTTACACACACACACACACACACACACACACACACACATACACACACACACATACACACACACACACACACACACACACACACGCATGCACGCACGCACGCACGCACGCACACACGCACACGCACGACGCGTGCGCATTAGTGCATTTACTTATATTTAATGATAGAATTTATTTGCGAACTATAGAACAAACTATAGAAACCCTCGATAGAATTTTAGAACAATTTACATTTTAGGGCTGTTATAGATAGTTCAAAATCTTTTTGTAGGAGAATGTGTGTATGTGTTTGTGTGTATCGCATGTACTGCATTCATGTGTGCGCGCGGCGTTTATCGAGGCCGTTTACTTTGACGTCGTTGGCGAAGTGCTAGGGTTACCAAACTGCAAAGCAAAGGGTGTGCCGTCACGTCGGACGTAAATTAGTAACTCGAGTGTGCATCTCAGTGGCAGAGCCCGACAGAACGGGTCCAACGTTAACGGATTAACTGGTTGCAGCTGTAGCAGGCTGTTGTGGTAGTTGTCATCGGCTAGCAACAATAGCAGCAGCAGCAGCAGCAGCAGCAGCAGCAGCAATAGCAGGAAAGTCGAAGAAAAGACAAAGAGGAGGAAGACGAGATGTCGAGTGCAAACGTTCTTCAGTTTTTCGTCTCTTGGCCAATTCTTTGCTGTCTCTCGAGTACGACTCGCGTCATTTGTTTTTGCGTCAGCTTCGGCATAAAAGCCACGACAGGTAGAAGAGTCAGGATAAGATATATAAAGAGCTGACGAGATAAGTACGAGTCACATTGATGGCAACCAAGAGGCACGAGTTTGTATTTTTGTTTTATACTTATTCCGAGCCTTTGGCTCCATATCAGTTTCGAAAAAAAAAAATCGCAATTGCTGCAACAAGTTGTCTTCTATTCTCGTCGCGCAAAATATGAAAATACATTCTTGCCGCGATTCTGGTCGGAGTGAATCATGAATTATTAAACAGATCCTATCCGAGTTTTTGCTTAGCTAGTTTCTTTGTAACGTCGCTCTTATATAAACGCTGAGTGTTGATTTCTTTGAAAGCAGTACCACGTATGTTGCCGATTTAATAAGAACACATGTCGTACTGTGTCACGGCTGTCATTGATATTACGCGGTACGAATCAGTTTTAAGATTAATGCGACAATAACGCATGGTTTGCAATACAGAAATTTCCCAAATGATGAAATCGACGGCGGGAATAAGAAAAAATAGAAAAAAAGAACAGAAATGAAAAAGAAAAAAAAGAAGAGGGGGAGGGGGAGAGAGAGAGAGAGAGAGAGAGAGAGACAGCCTGGAAATAAATTTTCATCGAGCTCCGGGTAGAGAACTTTTCCAATAATAACAGAAATATAAATTACGAGGGTGAAGCGATAACGAAGGAGAAAATACATCGGGGCGCGTAATGAAAAACGAGAATACGATTGAATGGAATAAATAAATAAGTACGGCCGCGATTGCCCGGCGTAGAAACGCCAAATTAGTACAGCGATTAGTATTGCGCTGGCGATGCAACGCAGTGGCAGAAAAGAAGAAGATTGGAGGAGCATTCGTGCGGATGGTGCCGAATACACCAACATAGAAAAGCATATCGGGATAAGGCTGTCGTGACGTAAAACGCGTGAAAGAACTGACAGCGAGCAGGCTCTCGTACCGAGGATATTGCATTAGCCTCCTCCTGGCCTGGACGCAGCCCGCTCTAACTCTTGCATACTAAATGAACTTATTGTTGGCGCAAGCAACGCGCAAGCTTCCCATTGCATACCGGTCACGTGATTTTGAATAATAGACCAAATAATAGACCGTCCAATGAAATCGAGCACTATATTTTCCATTGGTATTGTTCTCGACGATGTAATTCTACAACAAATGGTATTTCTTTTCATGTTTTTTGTGTAACAGCGCGTGTACCAATGTAACATAGATTATATAAAAATGTAGCAATCGCTCAATTTGGTCACATCATCAATTATGCTAAATTTTATTTGTATACGTCTAATATTATGTTGTCTCATTTGCTGGACATAATTGACAATAATAAAATACTTCGTTGTACAATATTTTTTTTCATTAAAACGTGACTCAGGGATATTGATCAAAGAAAGTATTTTGTATGCAATTTTCATTATCATAATTCATCTTTTCCTTTTCAAGTGAACTTTCGTTTATTTCGTGCACGTTCGATAATACATAACGATAACGTATAATACTCAATTGAGAATATGCTTCCTGGAGGAAGATTGTGTCCAGAGTGTGAGCGCGCGATTATTAATACAAAACGAACCTTCGTCAGTCATTCGTCACTGTCGAAGGAGCAACGGGGGGGCAGCAATCAGGACTTCCTCCTCATAGCGCCTGCCCGTTTCGTGGGCACCGCACGATGTTATTTTTCGCAGGAAATTACCCACTTTCCTCTCCTCATTCACTACCATCGTTTCACGAGGTATATCGTACCGTTTCGCTGAAATAAATCAGCTGGCACATCGATCGTATCGTAACGCGAATCGCGATTCCACCGCGTGGATATTACTTCGTTTCCCAAAACTGTCTCTCTGAAACGAAAGCTAATTTTCGCCCATCCTTTCTTTCGCCCATCCTTTCCCGTGCCTTATCTTTTACCCTTTAAAGTTAATTTCGCTGGTTACTTCTCAGTCTAGCCATCTCTGATATCTTTAGGGATTTATGCGTGCCCAAGGCGGACTATCTGCCAAAGAACGAACACTTAAAATATGGAAGGGTACAGATAAGTCGATCGATTCCGTGGGCAAGGACTCTTGAAAAAAATAAGAGGGCTGTGGTGGGATGTAAGGACACAGAGAGGAAAGAGCACTTATCCTATCACGTAACTCCATTTTTTCAAATTGCCCTTGAAAAACGAGTTTAGTTTTACGATCATCCGAAATTTATCTACATTTTCCGAAAGTTTATGAGCCAATCTCAATCGAGGAATATAAACTACAATTTTTTGTATTAACCTTATGGAATCTTTAAACTTGATATTTTAGCATATCTTGATCCATGATCCATTCTTATGATTAATACAAGTCTTTCTGTAGTTTACATTTTACACTATAAATTATGAAAAAGTATGAAATTTAAGTTAGATTAATATTTATATCACTTATAATATTTACTAAAAGACTTAATAATAGATTAGATTATATGATCTTTTTTATTATAAGATCTTGTTGTATTGCAAATAAAGTATATTTTTTAGGAGAGAGAAAAAATAAAATTAATCAAATAGCTTTAATCAAATTTGATCATAAGCTTTTATGGGAAAATTTGTTCTTTGCTCTTCAAATACATGAACTTTATTTATACGAATGTTAAAAATTCATGATAACGAAAGTTTATAATAATTATGATAGCTTTCAATCTCATTTTAATTCGGAAACAATCCGATAATAAAAAAATGAAAAAAAAAAACGGATAAAATCTAATCTAAAATTTGCTCTTCTCAAAAAGATTTTAAAGCAACTGAATTGTTGAGCGTTAAACCATGACTTCAAGTAGACAATAAAATCTAACGGATATCGTTCTTTGATCGCCGAAAAGGATATTAGGAAGATTTTCGCGAACTGAGGGTCTGTGAGAGAAGAAGAAAGAGGCCTCCGTAGCCCTTTCGGTTAAACGACTTACCGTGGCATAACCTTTGACCGACTATATTTCAGTCACGCCGAAAGCCGAAAGTCGTCGAAAACCGAATGGCGCGTTTTATTCTTCGCCGTTTCTTGCCGGCGGCGGTAACGAGGACGGGACTTATCCGACCCCGAAATCTCCGGCGCGAAATTGCGAAAGCCGAACACAAAGAGGCTGCGTGCAACCGGCATCGAGAAGGAGAAGATCGTATCTTCTCGTTTCTGTCATGTCAGCGGCCGAAACGCAAAGAACGAACGGACGACAGACTGGTCGTGACACGAAATGCACTACGAATGCATCATGCACACGGCGTTCTCGCGGTTAAGTCATCGATCTCTCCTCTCGCTGAGTATATAGGTATAGCGGATTGCGCGTTCCAGAGGATGTGCAGACTCATCCAATGGATCAACCGCAATCACCAATTTCGATGAGACTTCTGGCATGTGTGTAATGAATGTTAGTAAGGACCACTTTGATAATAAAAAATGTCATTGAAGTGGCGACCCTTATATCTATAAAGGTGAAAATACTAAAATACTATCTTCGTATATTCTGTGATGTATATTTTAGATCACCCAAAAGTGAGCGAGACGTTCGACATAAAACTTTCATGGGTAGGATTAAGGTCCATTAAGATACGTAAACGAAGTTTTGAGAGAATCAGCTTTCTCAAATTTTAGAGGGGAAACTTTTAATTGTGGAAGCAATTCCTTTTCATTCTTTACATTACGATTATTTTCACTGGCCTTTATAAAAATATTTTAGAAAACGACTTTTTTTATTATATTTTGTGTAACTGAATTTTGGATTTCTATCGAAGATCTGCGTTTGTCTCGCAAGATTCTTCCTTGCAGTTTCATGTGTTGGATGGTTCTAAAAATTTCGAATATCTACATATCTCACTTTCCTTAACAGCTATAGCGAAGAAATGTTCTTCGCCCTGTACATGTACGAACTCTGCTTTTCCGAATTTATACAAAGGACAAGTTTAAACTTTTTCTTTTCTCCCTGACGTGTTTCTTTCACATCTGCGGTTTTTCGTTGTGATATCACGTAACTGTAAGAGATTCCGATGTCGCTCGCAGTTACGCAATTACTTACAATGTTCTTCAATATTCTTCTCGGAATGTCATTTACAATATCTTATGATAGAATCAATAATAAACTCTTATATTGCACATTTACATTTTAGCGATGTATGCTATGAAAATTTTTAGATTAATTTTAAAATTTTTTTATAACGCGACAACAAACTACATAATAAAAATACAATTATTTGAAAAATTATGCACTGAAAAAATAGTTTTAATAAATATTTGTTTGAATATTTCTAATAAATATTTACTAAATGTAGACATGTATATTTATTTGGCGCAAGAACACTTAATTTGATTAAATTATCATTTTTTTATTGAGTAAATTAGTATTTATTTACTATAAGTAAATGTTTCCTTAGTATTATTCAGAAATATGTATTAAGATTTAATAATTTTTTCCAGTATGAACGATGATGTGAGAATTCCAATTGTAACCATTTCACTAACAACACAATTCGCTGAACTTTCAAGATCAATTTGGGACCATACGAATGTAATCTGCAAGAAATTATCTCTATATGCAAACAAACACATTTAGTATGTATGAGACAGCGATGATTCACGTTATGAACATTTGCGTAGTGTGATAGAGTTCCGAGAATATATAGCCATCTCGTAATTAAATACGATGTCTCTGAATATCTAACTTCAAACGTCTCTCTTTACGATGTCTTCGAAACTTCTACTTCGCTCGAGTGTTTATTCCCATGATACAAGAATATCATGTTTATTCCCATATAGAAACAAATATAGAGACGCGACGGTTGTAAATGAATCGTTAGAAAATAATTCGCTTCCGTGTATAAAACTGTCAGAATGGAATTTACCGGTGCGCTGACAAAAATGGATTTGTACTATCTTCTTATTCCGCTTATCATTCTCTTTATATCTCAGCGCATTGCATACCTCTGAGATTTTCGATTTGGCATCCATCAAGCTCGCTATTTTTCTCCTTCCGTACGTCTCCAGCACGACGGAACTTTCGTGAACACATGGGACAATACGTGTTTATCTTCAGTCGGGATAATCCGCTGAATAAAATAATCGATTTTCGCCATGTCTCTGACAAGGATATATCTCTTTTCTTTACTCATTTGGGAATTTATATTAATGTCACTGATGCATATAACTTGTGACACGGTGCACAGCGGTCCACATAGAAGAACCGACATCTTTTACACGAAGATGCGCACACGTTTGCCTATCACATATATCAACATAATTACAGAGCGTTTGCTATTAGATTATTAATGGGAAGGAGTTAAAAAGATTTATTCGCGACAGGCTGGGAAAGGCAGCGTGCAAAATTTATTTTCAGGAAATTACTATCGCCATTATATTATTTTGAACGAAAAAGAAACGAGTCGCTTAGTTTGAAACTTAATTAATGAACTGAATAATGAATATATAAAAAAGCCGAATAGATATCATCTGCGAACAAGTTCCTGGTAATAATATACATATTTTCTTGGAACTCTCTATATTATATGCCATAAAATTAAAAAAAAAATCAAAATAATTAAAATTATCTTTCCATGTAGAATGTCTTAGAATTATGGCCCGGGACTCGGATATATTTGTACCTTAACATATCTGCCAACGATAAATTTTCTTTAAATCGGTCGAGGAATATACGAAAGTAATGGTCGTAATTCTCAGGTACTCTGTACGACAGCAAATTGGTGCAAAGTACCATTGATAATAAAGTACACCGAATAGCCTGGCGCAATTTCAAGCGTTTGGAGAAGAATCCCCGAGGTATCCAACATCTCAGGAGATATCTTTCGATGGGGAGCGTTTTAACGGTGCCGTTCTTCGTCGGACATATCGTCGATCGTCCCCGGGAATTCTGGTCCTGACGTTAATCTCGGTGACAATTTTTCTGTTTCAAGGAGCCGTGAACAGTGTCGACGATTGCCCGCAGGACAGCGTGCCGAACGAGAATGGCGGTTGCAAATGTGCGGATTGTCCACCCCACAAGTGCCGACCGGGTCAGCAGGCGGTGTTGGTGAGGGGGTCATTTTCCGACATCCCCGGTAACTGCTGCCCGCGCTACAACTGCGTTCCCTCAGGTAATAGAATCCATAAAAGGGGCCGTGTTCGCAGTGGAAAATAATGTTTGCCGAGTGTAACCAACGGCTGCGCGCGTGGTAAGATCGGAACTGTTGCGGAATCAAGAAAATGATACGACGACGGTGGTGTAAATATCGCGCTTTTTCTTTGATTAAATCCGATCGTTTGAAAAACTGTCAGATCGATGATAATGTTGACTGTAGACAACCAAGATGAAACACTGTGCACTTTATATAAACAAAAACGTATAGCATTTGAAGCTAAACACTAAATAAAATCTCGAAAGTATATAAAATATCAAGTGTCATCGTCCGCGTCGTTGGAGCACAACGTTTATCGTTTATAAGATTAAAAATACATTTCTCTTTATACCGATTTAAAATATCGATAATTAAGAAATATAAATACCGTTTATATTAATATATTATATAATTGCCGTACACAATAATTAATGCGATAAGCATAGAACTAGAATATTATACATCTTTCTCATTTAACGAGTCTGTAACATAAATTTATAGTGTTGATTCACATCGGTTTTGCAGATCACCATCATCGGACTGAGTCATTTTGTCCTGAGGATAGCGTCCTGACGGACGATGGTATCTGCAAGTGCGTCCCGACATGTCCGCCACCTAAGTGCCGATCTGGTCAACGGCCGATCGAAGTGCGGGCGGCCAAGCCCGAGACACCCGGTAGCTGTTGCCCCCTTCATGACTGCAGACCCTCAGGTAATTACGAAAGGTCATAATCGAAGCTGGCTTCTGTCAGGGAATCTGTGATAGGGACAGCGCGCGGGACGATACGTCGTACATCGGATCGATATCTCAGGAATCTGCTTTCCTCTCTCCTGGCTCTTTCTCTTTCTCTCTCGCTGATATTGCGCTTCAATGTGTCCTATCTTTCTCTCTTTCTCCCTCTCTGCTCCCCCCCCCTCTCTCTCTTCCTCCTTTCGAATTGCAATCTGACGAGGCAAGCTCGTTTGTTGAGCTTGTAGCCTCAATATACTTCAGATATCGACACGAAGAACTTCCTCGATCGTAATCAACGCATTTCCTGTGGACACGAGATGTTCCATTACTGAAAGAAAGATAGAAGGAAAGGCTGAAGAAGATGAAATGTGTATGCATGTTAAATATGTGACGAGAATAATGAAATTCAAGAAGAGAAGGAGATTATTACTGCGAAGAAGATCTCTCTTTCTCTTTCTCGTCGCTTGAAATTCACCAAGTTCTTATAAAAGTTTTCAGCAACTTTGGTCACAAAGTGTATCTTTTAACTCTATGACACAAATTTTGCTTTCCAACTATAAATAATGCTATGTGTAACATGAAAAGTCATAAACTTTTGCGTAGTTTTTATAAAATTGAGGATTAATTAAGAGGAGTCTTTTAAAAATACCAACTCTACTATTATTTTCTGAAATTCATTCTAGAATCGACCATTATAAATGCTAGTCGCGCAGATTGTAAGCAGAGATAATGCTCAAATGCGATATTTCAGCGAGAGGCGGTTTTTAAGTTACGACGTTTAAAGTTACACTGTCACCATTCTTGCTACGGAACTTTCGATCTACCTGTTGAATTTTAATGAAGTCATTCTTATCTCGTGAAATCTCTCTCTCCCTCCCCCCCCTCTCTCTCTCTCTACACACACACACACATATATATATATATATATATATATATATATATATATATATCTCTGTGTTAAAATTTAATAGTACTCCGTGTCTGTTTTAAGATTTAATAATATTATCGCCACGAATCATGGTACGATCAGCTAGAAATCGTCACATTAGAAACATTTTTATTGCGGACAAGAGATTATTCCGTCTTGGTTCTCTTAACGATATCGATTTATTCCATTCAATTATTATACTTTCAATGTACTTTGCCATTTTCGCATTTGAAAATGATCAATGCGCCACCGGTATATCACACTCAATAAATACTGAGTTTTAAGCAACTTTTGCGAATAGAATAATTAAAATATTCGATTGCGTCAAGAAATAAAAAATGAAATACATGGATTATTTAAATATGTACGTATGAATATACATATATTTCGATCAATTAAATTAGTCTCGGATACCGCATCTCTTTTCATCGATCGGATTCTCGGCAATTAAATACCATTTTACAATACATCATACGTTAAATTCATTTCAGTTCTATATTGCACAGGACGGTGTTTAAACAGCTTCGCGACAGTTAAACAACGTTCTACCTTGTTAACAATATTCATTAGCCCATAGTCCGTATTATCGGTCACGCGTACATAGTTGATGCCTCGTTTAATTAATACGCTTTCGTCGAAAAGTACACGCGATAATAAATATTGACGTAAACCCTGATACCACGTTGAGGTAAATAGCGGTACAACCGGATTAAATTATACAGATAGATGTTCTCTCACTCTCGGCATTTTCGCGGCAAAAGTGTATGTTATATACATGTTAATTACATTTTATTATGTTAATTACAAAAATAATTACTTCGCGACTGATTTAATGCCCTAATCGAAGCTGTTAACGATATTTGCAATTGATTCGTCGTAAACGTTTTTCTACCCGCATAATTAGCTTAGCGTTCAATTTGCTTGGAATATTAATTCAAGTGTAATTTTTCGTAAAGATTTACGGTATTGAGTTGGATATTCGTTTCGCAACGTATAGGTCTTACAACTCTTCATTTAACATATCTTTCTTTTCACTCTTCTTGATCCTTCCGTTCTCTGAGAAAGATTATATCTTTAATATTTTCTACAAAAGCGCTCTTCTATTATCGCCTTCAATTTTGGTCGATATCGTCCTCTCGCCGCAGTGCGGATTACAAAGAATAATGAAACATCCAGAATAATGGAATAGAAAAAAAATGTTTTCCGGGCATATAAAGGGAACATTTTCTCTTTCATAATTCTTACAAAAGCTCAGGAATTTAGCTTTTTCCGGCGGTGTGAGCTATACATGAAACAGGAGAGATGTATTACGCGAGGGACCACCGACAACCAACCAGCCAGCTAGCGAGCGATGTATTCGATGAAAAAAATTCGTGCAAATTTTTCCCCTTTCAACGCGAACGTATGTCCGTACGTATATCGCGACAAGGAAATAATGGGGAGTTACGAGCTTACTCGCGTCAGCGGAGGCTCTCGAAAATTGTTTTTGCCTCTTTGCGTTACTGAGCCGATTTTTCATGGAAATGCGCCACTTTAAAGTTTGGAAGGCGTTATGAATGAACGCTCGTAAATGAGACGGCTGGGGATAGAACATAATACACCCTCATCCACGGTCGACCGCTTGACCCACATGCTTCTTTCCACAATGCAGAATATGAATACGCGCTAAAATCGACGTCTAATAATAGTGAAATAATCAAGATAATAATCAAGATAATAATCGAGAATTTCTCGATTAATTAACACACAACACACGTGGGCGGAGATCGCAAAAGTATATATACAACTTGTACTTACAGTCGTGTTGTGTCACGAGAAACTTGAATTTTTTACTAGATGGAACAATGCACTTGCTTACTTATAATGCACGTGCTATTCTCGACGCGACAAGTTCATCTCTTATCAGTGCCGGCGCCGTGGCGACTTAAAACCATCGTATAGAATTGTCTCATGCAGAAAAGATCAGCACCCAAGGGTTTACTATCCAGTTCGAGCGGTACTTGGCCATGTAAATTTCACGTACAGGCACTCAGTTGTGTAAAGAGGGCGAGGAGAAGAGAAGAGCGCGCATAAATAAAAGCGCTCTAAGCGAAATACGACGCTCGCATGAATAGCGAAGTCATCGGGAAGCTTAATCGTGCTGTTTTACACGAGAACGCTCGACAGTTTTAATGGCAGCGATACGATCCTCCTCGATCGTCCGTGTAATGAAATAATGTTGTAGATAATCAGATTTTCGCGAGTTATTAATGGCGACGACAGGCGTAAGACGACTTTGCGCGCGCGTTAAGGACGCTATGAATATTAAGCGAGATTGCAAATCTTTATGAGATTCTGCAATTTCCGGCGCTTTGATGATTACCGGACGAGCGCTTGTCACCGCTGGAAAATCGTCGAATAATGACTTGATCGTCGAAGAGAAGCGCGATAAACGCGCAGTCGACTATTATACATGTTCGTAATCTTATATGCATAATTAACCAGTTATCTTGCTAATAACGCAGCGATTCCTCGTAGGGCTTCAAAGAAATTTGTTCACGAAGATTGAAGGATTTGTTAAAAACATGATTGGATTTACGCGAGAAGCGAACGAGATCGCGTAAACGATATGTGCAACGATGCTCGGTGCACGTTCGAAAAATCCGTCGCGACAATTTTATGCAAGACTTTGCAAACTCCGGAAACACCGAGGCACTCAATCCCTCAAGTTTCCCTCGTTCGTAAACTACCATATTTGGCGACACTTCCCGGCGGCGGTGCTGAGTTATTTATAAACTGTCTTCAGAAAATATTTCCTATATTTTTTAGCATATCGCAAATCTCAGTGTGAGGGAATGATGTTGGAAATGCTGCTTAATAGTTCTATCAAAAATATTCTTAAATATTTTTTTATCCGATATTTATAAGTAATACTTCAATGTACATGACAATGCGATAAGAAATCTTCTAAATTTTCTTGCTCTTCTTTAATGGCAGATTGAATCCACATAAATTATAATTTTTTATTTTCGTTAGTGTTTTATGAA
>Ga0157364_1007160_pt1 | contig 11539 bp, 6 predicted proteins | sample AttsexASBM2_FD_111476 | JGI IMG/M metagenome (GOLD analysis project Ga0157364, IMG submission 111476) | Fungus gardens microbial communities from leaf cutter ant in Ribeirão Preto, State of São Paulo, Brazil - Atta sexdens ASBM2 | ecosystem: Host-associated > Fungi > Mycelium > Unclassified ...
CTCTCTCTCTCTCTCTCTCTCTCGCTTTCTTTTTTCATTTTCCTACGAGTTCAGCGTTTTTCTCCTATGCGTTAAACGATTGTTGTTTTCACGGCGAAAGTTTTCGCAAACTCAGCCGTTCATTTAGTTCGAGTTTTTCGCGCTGCTTTTGTTCATTCGGTTTGGACTTTTCAGCGTCAGTCCAAATATTCTGTTTTTCAGTTGGTTCACTTGCGCGAACGAGCACGTTCCTTGCACGGCATTTTAAACTGCCGGTGAAATATTCCGCCTGGCCGCTCGGCGACTTGATTACGGTCGTAAACAACCAGCAGCGATAATTTTCGCAAGAAAACTGAATCGATCGTTTAATCGGCCACGCAAGGAAATTATAGCCATTACGCGAGAATGGCGTAACGTCGAGAGTGACGAAATTGCACCGTGAAATAGACCTAAATATGTGTGTGCACACGCGCTTGCGCCACTCGATTGACGATGAGCCCAGTTAATTATGGCGGTATCGCGTGGTCGTCATGAAAACAATAGCTTTGTGCTGCTGTCAAGCGTTACGCGACAATGCCCTCGAATATCCGCGAAGCGCCGGACATGAAATAATTGAGACATAATCGCATGGCGAGTACTGAAAGGAAGCCACTTATTAAGCTTATCAGTCCTGGAAAATAAACTTTAGTATCGTTTTAATTTACTCTACTATGGTTCTGGAAAATAAATTTTAGTATCATTTTTTAATTTACTCTATACACTGAATATAAAATAAATACAATTTCTCGTTTAATTAATATCATAACTTAAAATATACAATTTTTTTGTATTATTTTTATATTATTTTTACGAATATGGAACACTGATAATGTAATTTTAAGTGTTCATTGATTTTTCATTTCTTTGACCCAAGTCTTTCTTGACCAAAACGATGATAAAGGTAATATAAAAGTCATTTATCTTTGAGGCGATCCTATACTCGCAGCGAAACGTCCGCGGTCGAAACAAGAGCAAGAAAAATAACACTAGAGTGGGCTACGTTTCGTGGTCGGAAAGTGGTTTCCGTTCTCGTCCTGACGTCTAAATCGGAGTAGCGGAGTTTCTCGCGGAGTGCCTTCAGCATTTAACAAATCTCAGAACTCGCTAATGCCACCGACTACACGCTCGCCTTATTTTTTCATTTTCTCGAGTACTACGGAAAACGAACCTCGCTCGAGAACAAATGCCGGGAAGAAATGTATCCAAATCGGTCCCGTTTCGCTATGTTAAGTAAAAATCGCGCGACTGATAGACACAGTTTCTTATTAATGTTGATTAAAAGCATTGATTTTAATTTCAACTCTATCTAATATCTGTCGTCTACATTGTCGGTACGATACATTCGCAGGTAGATTTATATTTTCGAAAATAAACAGCGTCTTCAGTTAATTCCTGTCAGACAAAACGCGCAATAAAGAGCATGATGAACAGAAAGCAATATCTATTAATACTGCAACTAATGGACTCGAAAGACAAACTTACGTATTTCTTGCGAAACTGTCAAGAGAAAAGAAAGCTTTATTGGAGAATGTGAGATAGAAAGAATAATGACGAAGACGAAACCAAGCGAAATAGAAGCCGCGTCGAGCAGAACGAATACGGTGAACGAGACGTAATGATGGAATGAAGCGCGCAAGCACATATAAAAGCGGGAGAAGGAGAACAGATCGAAAAAAAGCGAACTGGAGGTAGGAAAGAGCGACTAGCGTGAGAATTGCGCAGGGAAAGGGGTGCGACAGTGGACGTTGGCGTAACTCGAACCCGGCAGACCGGGTGGATATGGGATCTCTATTAAACAGACCGAAATTCCCTGGGAAAAATCACACCTTGCGCCATTGGACTGATACGACGTGACGGCCCATGAAATGAACATCGGTCCTCGAGCTCGCTCCGCTCCGCGTTTTCGCAGCAAGCTAGCTCGATCTCGTCCAGTGCAGTATTTCGCCGCCACGAATAACAGGGTATGACTTCTCAAGCCCGGTGATATAGCCGCTTGCTTGCTAGCGTTTGGTATAGATGCCAGAAAAAGATTTTCGAGATCACGTGAGAGACAATGCCGCGGCCGCGTTCGTCGTTTTTCGGAGATACGCTCTCGAAGAATATGGCTGGTGATAAAGACTATCGTTTTGAAAGAGGGTAAAATTAGTCTTCACCGTGTTACGCTTAGCCGCGTGAGCGAATCTAGGATCTTAATTAACCGCAGATTGCGCAACAGATCCGATATCGAGGGTATCGAATCTCCGTCAATGATTGGGACGGGACGGTAGCATCCGTGAACGTACCATCGATTTTTTTTTTACGACTCTCTTCTCGCGATTTCACCGCGATTTTATAACGTTCTCCAACACGTAATTTCGTCTTACGGCGCGATAAAACTTCGCAGATTGTAGAGACGCGCGGCGGGGTAGTTTTCTCTTTTTCTACGTAGACAACGAGCAGCTCCTCGAATTCAAGGGGAAGAAAAAAAAAAGAAAGACTGCAAACCTCCGTCTCCGGCAATTCTCTGTTTAACCGGTGCATTTAATGTTTATTTGCTTAAGCTTTCTCGTGCGGAAGTGTAACTTTATTGACGCACAAACCGGTAAAGCGGCACAAGAAACAGTACAACTTGTTATAGATTGCTCCGCTTTGCTTCCAGTTTCAGAATAAATAAAAGTGAGCACGGTACTCGCATAATAATATTGCAATCAGCATATGACTTCATCGCCAGTCAATATTACGATCGCGGAAACTCGTATTTGCAAAAAGATGCAAACAGTCCGTCATCATTCTTGCGTATAAAAGCATGAATCTGTTATTTTACACATTTACGAAGGTTATTTAAAAGTTTCAGAGTTATTTCGCGCGTGAACGATGCTGTATATACTCAAAGTTTTGTTGTTGCAGCACGTTGTCTTGCATCAACATTGCGCTACGTTACCTGAAATCCAGGGGAAACGATCCAGCGAATAGATGGTTTATCTCAGAAGTACGGATGAGAGAATAAGATCTTAGATGTTATGAGACGAAGCGGCAACAGGAAAGGAAAGAGGTTAAGCTTGTGCGAAAGGATATGGGAATGTTTTGTAGAAACTTGCTCACCCGTAAATCGAGCTCTATTGGACATTTCGATTATCCGTATCTATTAAACCATATTGTGTATCTCGTACTATCCTACCCGTTAGTGTATATGTTATCTACTGTACCATCTGATAGACAGAAAGAACGATTTTGCTGAAGTATCTAAAAATTTAGCTATATATAAATACAGATCTAAAAATAATTTTGTTGAACCATTAAAATAATTACATAAAAATGTCAAGTATGAAGAACAATATTGCAAAAAGTTTTGACAGTATTCTATATTATAAAAAATAAAATGTTAATTTTAACTTAAAGATGTATAGTAAATTTTCTGAGACATGAAAAAATATTAAAGTTAACATTTTGTGTTAATTTTAACATTTTTGCTGAATATAAAAATTATTTCAATGAAGACTCATTTTTCTACATTCTAATTATTAAAATTTCATCACAATATTATAGATGAAGTTTTTATTCTCTTTTTTCATTTATAGATTTAATCGAATTTTCTAGTATTTTTTGGTACCTATATATCTTGGACGTTCTCTTCCTCTCAGTTCATTAATCTGAATAAAATTATATGCCTCGATGGTCGAATTGGGAGGACGCCCGGATGATATTCGAGAGATTCAGGTTCGAGTCTCAGCTGAAGTAATATTTTTTGCAATAAATTATTTACAAGTTTTAAAATGCTTATTTGCATTAATAATATTAAATTGCTTTCCAATTTAATTTATGATATTACTACTACTAGCTTCAGTTTAGAACTGTGTTTTAAGACTGACAAATAATTATAGTATGCTTGAACTAGAAATTGTATAAATATTAAAATTACAATACAAAAAATATTATTAGACACAAAAAATTGCCTTGATCGAATATAATATTTTTTACTCGTGTAATTTAATCTCGTTTGTCGATTTTTACTTAATTTTGAATAACATTATGTTTTATTTTAATAATTGTTTAATGATTCTATACACTAATACAAATTATACGTTATCTCATTTACGTGTGCATTGTCTTTCCGATAACATCTTCGTTGTAGAGAACATTACGGACGTTGTGCTCGCTCTCGTATGCACCATTCTACAGGGACTTTCGCCACCGATTGCTGGAGTTGTGTGTATGGTGGAAGGTGAGAGGGCGAACGTGAAGGTAGCTGAGAGCGAGGTTGTGCAAACCGATAGTAAATCGGCACGTAGGTAGATTGGGGTTGAGCTCGGTTAAGGGTGGTGGTCGTATCATGCTTATGGATCTCGGTGTATCGAAGTATTTTTTTGTTGCGTTGTGATATACAGTAGAATTTAGTTCACGTAGCGGTATCAATTGCAAACCAATTTCTTGCGTGTCGCGTCACTTCTTTAAGCTTTAATCCTTGATATATACAATGATTTTCCGATTCTTTACTGAATACAATGAGTTGTACGTGTCTCGGAAGTTAATCTTCATTATTTTAAAAGTATATACAAATTATTATATGATTCTTACATATACTTTAACATCTTTAAAAAGTATTCGCAAAGTGTAAAAAAAAAAAAAACAGTATTGAGATGTCATAATCACAGAGTATTAGCACAGCTCGTCTTAAGACGTTACTCAAGACGATCTTAAAATAAGAATAAATTATGAATACCGACCATTATGTAAAATATTTTTTACTACTAACATTTGAAAGAAAAGAAATGTACAAAATAATCTAATCGCGTGTACTGTAAGGTTAAAATAATTAAGTCAAAATATAAATATTATATCACATTGTTAAATCTGTGTTTCGAGATACAACGATGCTCTAATTGTACATGATAACGTAATAAAATTCTTTACGTAAATATAGTTTCCTTTTTCATACAGCACGATTGTGATAAAATCGAATTTGATCGTAATTCCGCGAATGAAATAAGTCTTCTTTCATTCCTGCAGAGGTTTTTCGTGCTTCTCACAATAAAATATTTGAAGACCTTTTTAACAAGAAAGCGACGAAGTTACAACGCCCGCGACATCGGCACGCCGTAATCAATGGAAGAAAAGTTCTACGGGAAAAAAGATCGCCACGGCGTTCCCTTTTCCGCTACCATGAACACGCTCGATCTCTAGGTAATTTTCGCCAAGTTTTACCGGAAGTTCTTCGAGGTGGTGCGACTTTTCTGATTCTTCGGGAAGACCGGATCGTGCTTGTCGCTGCTCCGCCCCGCAAAATTGAGAACCGTCGATAGTTCTAGGTAGACAGAAAATCCCGTCGCGATAAAGTTCAAATGCTATTTTTTTCCTTTCCTTCCTTTTCCTTTATAATGTTCTATTAAACGTGTTCAAGATATTCGTTATCTATCTCGTTGCAAAGAAGTTATATCGCGTATTCTTATTTCAATAAATCTCGCTTGTCTTATAAAACTTTCCTGATATGATTTTAAAACATACTCTTTTATACTTGTATACAATTTTTAATTTTGATTGGTATAAGTATAAAAAAACTTAATTGTAACTTAATGAACGAGAAGACATCGTGCACTTTTCTTGTCTATATATTTTTTATTTGTTGTATTTATTAAAATTTCTTACGTATAATATTTTAAGACAGTTAAAAAGATATAAATGATAAAGCAATTTTATATTCTCTATTCTTAAATTGACTGACAATAGGTAGTTCCAAGGATAATTTTCTAGCAATTATTTTGTAAGGCAAAATAACCGTAGGATAATCTTCGATTTCCTGGGTGCAAGACAATTAAATTGAATTTGGCGATTGAAAATTCCAAGCTCGTGAAATGGATAATTCACTCTAGCGCTGAATACTCACGCGAGCAGTTCGCAACGGGAGGATTCACAAGATGCCCTGGTATGCATACGGTGAGTATTTACTGTGACAGACGGTGGTTTTGTCGGCCGCCAGTAATGCGACCGCCCTAGCGAAGGTAGCAAGAAGGATCCGGCTTTAGTTCTCTGCCGTGGCATCCTCACCGTCATCGTCTGTTTCGCGTTTTGTCGATCTTCGTGCCAGGAAGCGGACCGCCATTTTTTGCGTCACCACATACGTGGATTCCAACACTGGGATTCTGGCCGGTTCCCTCCAAGCTGCTTGCAGCTGCTCGTTGTCTCACCGAAACCGGAATGCATCAACCGTTCTCGAAATACGTCCGGCTTTTTAACGGCAAATAATATCTCAGATAACACGCGGTCCATAAAAAGGATGAACGTGAACTTCTCGCGTGGATGCTAAAAGGATGTCGCGCGGCACGCGATATGCGAACGCGGAATTCCTTAAGATATTGCGAAATATTCTTTTAGCTGGCAACTTTCCAGTTTGTATTTTATGCCCGCAAAAGTTGCCCCTCTCCGAACTTTCGGAAGGTTTAGAAGTTTGCCAAGTTGTGTAAATTTAAAACTTTCGCGGAGTAAGTTACTAGGTGCCTACACGTTCCGCAAATGACACACATTTTTTTTCTCGTACAACAAACGAAATCAGGCCAATTAGTGCACTTTCGCAGACTGTTCTGAACTATTAATAAAAAAAAAAAAAAAACTTTGTTCATCTTCACGTATCATAACGTTATTGATAGGACATTGGAGATTGATAGCTCAATCTTTCACATTATGTGATAAGGATCGCAACAGTTTCTCAATTATTTTCGTTAAAATTTTTATTTTATATTTAACTTTCACTTATACTCTTTAGAATGTTTGAAATGTCGTTCTTCTATATACAATGAAATCCGACCACACGAAATACGCCAGTAATCTCGCTGGAATTAATTGAAAATTATATTAAACAATTACTAGGATCAATAGACATATTATATTATTATTCGTTAATCCATCCCCATATAATAGTGAATGCTTAATGTATATTATTTGTAACATTATCAATATTCACGAAGATCAATAAACATATTGATAACTAAATTGTTTTTTAAATCTGTAAAACGTCGAGCTACGACTATACAAGAGAAACAAGACAAGAAATGAAAACTTCGGAGAGCTTTGCATGCGTAACGAGATCGAGAATAAAAGGTGCTTTAGCACTCGCAGAAATAAGAGGCAAGAGAGACTGGAAAGAAAAGTCAGAAGACTAGCACATGTATACTGAAATTCCACACATTTCTCATGTAATCACGTACCATACGACTGATACAAATTCTCCTTTCTTTTTCATCTTCTTTCATTTTCTACGTTAATTGAAATAGTCAAGATGTTTTTTTTTTAACTTTCATTCATGCGTTTGTCTTCAATTTCACCACAAATTGGCTTAAATTAAACGGAAATTTGTTCTCTAATTATGATTTGCGAGATGGCTATTTCTTTACGAGAAACGCGGCGTAAAATACTTTTCAATTGTCCGCGAGATAGGAGACGATAATGGCTAGAACGTAACGTGAGAGCGCGATAAGTGGGGACATTGCATGTGCAATGAAAATGGAATTCTAAGCGAGCGGTTTCAGTTACAGTATACAGAAGTGTATATGTATTCTCCTGCGACATCAGACGAGGTCTTGTCGCTCCTTGAAAAGCGCGTCTTTATGTCAAGGCGAAATATTTCTTTCCCTTCTGAGGCAGAAGTGCGGAAGGAGCATGTTGGTTGGTCGATGGAAAATCTCATTTGGACGCAGCGACCAGACAGAAGTGGAGCGAACGAGGTTGGATTTCCGGACGGACGTGGTGACTGGATGGTAGAAAGATGCGAGTTCGCGCCGATACTATCGACCAGTTCCACACACGAGATACGCACATACGCGCGCACAGGGCGTGGGGATGAAGAGAATATCGAAAAGGAAATACGAGGTTATTCGAATTGGATATAGATTTTGTTCATACATCCGTAGGCAGAGGTAAATCGAATTAGACTAAAGGGAAACAATGTTGTAACAGTCACAAGACTCCAAATGAGTTTACCACGATTTCGAAGAATAAAAGATGTAATAAGAACATAAATCGTATTTATAATACACAAAAGTTACACAAAATTAACAATGAGTTTTTTTTTTAATACGAAATTCGTTATATTATTTATGCTGAATAAAATTTATAATTGGCTTTATGAAACTATGTGTACGAACTTTAGTGTTCACTCGCTGTGCGAGTGCAAAACATGTGCCGTCCTCGTGTAAGTGAAGATTTTGTTTAACGTCAGTGTAGCGCGATGTAATGTTTCCTGCAATATCTCGTCAAAGAGGATTTTTATCCACAGTCCGTTTCTTGGAAAAGAACGTAGGAATCGAATCAGGTTGACAAGTACAAAGGCTACGGGAGGAAAGCGAGCCCTCTAGGAGCGCCCAAGGCTTCACCTTCGTTTCTCCCTTTTTTGTAAGGGCTACTTCGATTTTCTCCAGTATATTCGACTTTGACGAAACCAAGGCGATTTCCTGATCGGATATACAGTCTCGTTCCACGATATATTGTACTTTCGGCTAAAGAAGTGAACATTGTCAACGGAGGAAAAAGAATAGTATAAATCGAAACAGGAAGGGGAAATAAGGGAAAGTTCGTCAATGTTAAACGTAAAGTGGATAGAAAAGAAGAGTTACATTCAGAGATGAGGAAATAGAGCTAAAGGAGGGACGACGACGGGAGAATAAAAGCATGCCTGGGGAGAATCGAGACAGGTAAAAGAATAGCGTTTTGTGTCCGCCCGTCCGCAAATAATCCACGAACATTTTTATCAATTCTCCTCTCGTACGGGCGCTGACCGCTCATAGACGCGACGGCAGAACAAATAGAATCGTAAATCCCGTCTGGCCAACTTGTCGGCGTGCTGGGGCGCGCGATACACGCGTGTCGTTTACGAATTTTCGTCAGTCGCGAAAATTGCGCGAATCAGCAATATCGGAAACATAACGGGCGGCGATATGGAGGACATGATGCTACACGACGAAACACAGGACGGGATCTAAGTGAAAGCGGAACATTCTATGTTGGTACTTAATACACCCTAGGGGTTTAAGCGGGGCGCGGTCGTCCGGGTGGTGCTATCCCTATCAGATACTGCGCGCTTCGCGCGTATATTTCGGGGCCCGTTATTATCGAGGGGTAGATTTCATCGTGAATATTTATGAGGGTGGTTCTCCTGGTTACGCGGCCCCCGGCTTCTCTCCTCTCCGTCGTCGCCGCCACCGCCGCCGCCACTACTGCCATCGACCTTCTTGCTATCGACTCCTACTTGGCGCAGTTGCCTCCTTCTCCTCCATCCCTCTTTCTCGCAATCTACACACCCTTCTCTCCCTCTGGGCGAATTCTCTGCACACGATCTCGTCTTGTGGAAAATCATGGATCGAGCGCACGAGAAAAATAAATATGATAAGAGAATGAGAATTAATTCGAGGTTTGAAATATTAAAGAGATAAGACGAAGAACGGAACGATAGAAGATAGCAACACTTTAAAAGAAGGAGAGAAAGAGCTAGCCGCCAACTAGCGGCTTATATTAAGTTAGACTTTCTTTAAGAGCGAGCTTTTCACACCTCCTGCAAAATTTAATCGTTCCGAGCGCGCTCCGCGCGCTCCCGGCGACGCGTATAACTTGCTAATTATATACCTTGGAGATATTTGTGTAGCCCGGATAATCCGCGCAGATGCTGTAATGATAAGTAATGTGCGCGAGCACACGGAAAGCAAGCGCAATTTCAGCACGAGAACTGGATGATCGAATTCTTCGTCTTACCTCAGGCGAATGCTGATTAGTATCTATTTCTCGCGACTGCAATAATTCACCGACATGGAAACAGCTAATTTTTGTAAATGAAGACCGTATTTCTTTATAACTGTTGAATGTCGTTTTCATTATAATTTTACATTTTTCCTCTGAAACAAAAGAGATTAAAGAGATTTCCCGGGAATTACTCATAAAGCGAGATTTCGCTCATCTGTAAACTTGCATGAAGTCTCGAAACTCGCGGGCATGAACGTCTTAGCAACAAATGCGTGCTTCCGGATAAATTATTTCGTGAGAGCACGCGATCGACCGAACGAAAGTTGCCTCACGTTGCCTTCATCCTTTGATCACGACGGAATTATTTTAAAATTATTCGCCTGACAGGATAAAATGGAATTTCGCGACTTAAACGCGTAACGAAGATTTGCGGGATCATTATTGTAGATCTCTACGCGCACGAGCGCTTTTCAGTACCCTCTCGAGGCCTCTCTGTCTTTCTACCCCTCCGCGACCACCATCGCAATGAAAACGCTCGCGCCTGAAGGCAGGATGATACCTTAATTGGATGAAGGTAGTTCTCATGAGTTTTAAGTCGGACACGAAAGGTCTCTTCTTATCCTATCACCACGCCGTGAATCGTTCTCGCTATACACGCCGGATACGCTTCATTATATCGCCACATAATTACGTCTTCACTATAAATCTTGGTCAAGCCGGTAAGGCGATTCGAAAAGGATTTATTTACGATGTATTTCGCAGCGTATACTATATGTACGTTTTAAAGTAGCATTTACATGTAGAAGGAAGATGAAATATCAGTGTAAAGCAATATTCGCGTTGAAAATATTGTGAAATTTTTACATTAAAAAAAAATACTCAATTTGTCTCTCCGAATATTATGAACTGTTTCTTTTTTTGGAAAAGAAATATTCTATTTGGAGTTATAAAGATGTAATAAATGATAAAGGAATCAACGCTCAAATAGCATAGGACAGATGCCAAATATTACGGTTAAGATATATGGTTAGGTAAATTCCCATCTCTATAATCGCCCTTAGGTAAGCTTAACAAAGCAGAAAGATGGACACCATGCTTTCTGTGCTTACAGAGTGTCATGAAACTCTCGTGTACATGTAATACGCACATAGTGAAAATGAGCGAACAAGAGCAACAAAGGACAGGACAGAAAGACAGGGACAGAAACGCAGACGATGCGGCCGCAGATCCCAAAGGCGCTTTGACGTTGAGCCAAGCAAACATTTTCGATGGCTTAATGAAAACAGTGGTGCGCACGCGTGTAACCGCCAGGTCAAAAACGTGTCGCTGACTACTAACTTGTTTGCTGCTCATGAATCGTTTGTGAAATCATTCTATTTGATGTAGAAAATGAAAATTTAATTCATGCAGAGAAGAGTGAAAGGCATAAATTAAGTATCATTTATACTAAAGTCTTTTAAATTTAAAGCGTTATCAACAAAATCATAATCTTTAAACGCTTTTTCAATATACAAAAATTTTTTCAATATTTTTCTAATATTTTTTTTATTGTTTATAATTTTTTTATTTAATTCTAGGGGCAGGATATGCATATGTCCCATCCTTTTCTTCTTAATCTTTTTAATAGTTCTATATCTAATCCTAAATTATTATATATTATACCTTAAACTATCTATTTTCTAGTGGGATTTTAATTAATTAAATAATATACTTTTAATTATATAAACAAATTAAAACTAAAAAAACGCAATTCTTTGGGCTGCTTAGAGAGAGAAATTAAAGAAATCTATAAATTTAAACAAATATTAAGCGCACTTTA
>Ga0157364_1007162_pt1 | contig 11535 bp, 9 predicted proteins | sample AttsexASBM2_FD_111476 | JGI IMG/M metagenome (GOLD analysis project Ga0157364, IMG submission 111476) | Fungus gardens microbial communities from leaf cutter ant in Ribeirão Preto, State of São Paulo, Brazil - Atta sexdens ASBM2 | ecosystem: Host-associated > Fungi > Mycelium > Unclassified ...
AATTTTTAAATTTAATAACAAATTATTTTAAAAAAAAATAAAATTTAAAAACAAATTAAATTTTATTTTTTGTATTTTTTTAAAAAAAAAAAAAAAATAGGAATGTTAAATTCAAAACATATGAAATTTAATAATTAAATTCTCTCAGGACGTAATATGATTTTTTTCATCGTTATATAATAATTAACTTAATTGATCAAATTAATCTTTTTAATGCTCCTCATTGAGATTTTAATTCTGCTCTGGAGAAATGTTCATAAAAATATCCAAATTAAATAAAAATCAATGAAAACGAGTTAATATTAAAAAAAAAGAGATAATTTCCAATAAAAAAGCTTATTATTAAAATAAAGAGAAAAATATATCAAAATAGTTTTGGAAAACGATTTCACAGATCGATATCTTGAGAGTTAATCCAGAACCAATTCGCTTAATTTATCGAATAACTTTTTGTTCATACTCATCCCACTTCGCCCAATTTGACCGCTGGTCTTAGATTGGTCCCGGAATAGTTGGTAATCGCGAGACAACGACAAACAACGGCAATCCCGTCGTCGAGAAGCGGCGCAACCTGCCGAGATTTAATTGGCCGTTAAACGATCGTTCGCTTCAGCTCACGAGCAAACCGAGATGCTCTCACTCTTCGTTCAATTAACACTAATTACCCGTAACCGTGACAATAACCGAGATATACATATATATATGTGTGTGTGTGTGTGTGTGTGTGTGTGTGTGTGTGTGTGTGTGTGTGTGTGTGTGTGTGTGTGTGTGTGTGTGTATCGAAATACGAAAGGACACGCGCGGTAATAGTTTCCGATAAATCAATAAGCCGTAAGACGTTATAGAATATAAATACATTAATTTTGCAAATTTTCATCTTGGGATGTCGAAATGAAATAATTCTAGCTGACATAAAATTTTTTCACTTGAAATTCTCAATTTTGAAACATCCTGCACAATCGAAAAATATATCTGTGCTTTTTTTGATGCGAAATATGATTTTCTCGTAACGATCTCGTAAACGGATATTGGATCTTACTAGATCTCTTTAAATGAGAGACAGAGAGAGAGAGAAAGATATAGTTTTGAAACGTGACCATGTTGAGTGCGTTATTGCGTTTTGGACACAAACAAACCGGTCTGTTTGCTCGAACCCGATCAAATGCTGTGACCAATTAACAAACGTTGCGCATACAACGTGGTATTCGTGGATCGAGAACAATGTCGAAATAATTAATATAGCGAACGTATCGTGTAGGAGAATAAATGTATTAGTTAGAAACAGATGAATCAGAGCTCTTTGTCTACATCTACGTATAATGTTATATTATCGTTGACATATTTATATTACAGAAAATTAAAGCAGGAAAATTTTTCTTTTTCATAGTCCACCTCATATTTTTTCTACAATATTTTACAAATATTATCTTGCTTTACATTTATTCATTAACTTTGGTAGTGACACAGCCAGAGATACGCATTGAAAGGATATTTCTCTTGCACAATAGCTTTTCAGTAGGTAATTAATATACGAACAGCGTTGTGTCACAGGACAAACGCGTTCGTTAGAAAACGAGACCCTTCCAATCCTTTTAAATGAGACCATTATAGCTTAATGAATACAAATGCAAACATAAATTTTATAAAAGTAATAAAAAAAAAACGTTATAAATAATAACTAGAATGTGATAAATTATATTATCTAGAATAAAAAAGTATACATATGTTCTGTACATGCACTTGCTTAATAATAATAATATCAAAAGTGACATTCTCACTTGCTTAATAATAATAATAATGTCAAAAGTGACATATCAAATGTGACATTTGCATATATGTAAAAACAGGGTGTTAAAAAATCATTCAGTATTTATATGTCGTGAAAAGAGAAAAATTGAGATAAGCTGATAGTTTGTTTAAAGAGAGAATTACAGGTTCTAATAAAATGATCTGACATAATAGTTAGCTGGTTGATGCCAACTATATTGATTCCAGGTGAAATTTTTCATTATGAAAAAGATGTATGTATGGAAATTGAATCAGAACAGTCAGCGCGGTTTGTAAACACTGAGGTAAATCTTCAAGTCGCATATGACACGTAGAAAATAAGTCAGAGTTATGACACTAACATACAAAATTATTTATATCTCAGAAACAATTGAGTTTTTTTTCGACTTTTGTTCGTTAAAACCTTTTTATTCAGTAAAGTGCGTACTATCTATCACCTACCTAAATGCTGAATGGTTTTTTAATCCTGTATATTTAAAAGATAAATTTATACACATATAAGAGATTTTACTGTAAATAAATAAATATTTGGAATTTATTGTATAGGACGGGGCTATTCTGTCAGTTTCAACTTTAAAATAATATGAAAATTTACAACAACAAATATGATAATATCTCTTTGCAATGATGTGCTTACAACTACATCGTACAATGATTGTTCCTTGAGAATATAAGCACAATCTTTAAATGTTCAATATGTGCTATTCAGAAACATAAATATTATTATGAGAAATATACCAAAAAGTGATACAACTCCGCTCCACCTTATATCTAAAGTAATATCACTATTTTCTGAATACAGCTTTTAAAACCTGTTATACGCTCGAAGATACCAGACATCGTTTCATAATATCTCTTTTATAATAACTCTTTTTTTATGAGCGCGAGTAACATTGCAGCAGATCGTTTATGCGCTATGGGTTATAAGTTAGCGGAAAGTGCTGTTTCGAGCATCGAATGCATTCCACTACGATGGATGGGAAAGATGAAGAAGACGAAGAAGAAGAGAAGAGGAAGAGGTGGGGGAAAGGAAGGCAGGTAGCTTATTAAATTCTCTAGCGAAATACATACAGCAAAGCGAATACGGCTACTCTTCCCGGGCTCAAGTTAATAACTCTCTTTTATACATGGTGTCCTAGACCTTAGTGGAGCCACTTTTCATCTCCGAATTCTTTGACCAATTTAGAGTTGATCTTTCCTCGGAACAGAAATCAAGAGAGATTATTATTCAAGTTAGCAATTTTTTAATTTTAATTTGAAGTTTTTTAATTAATTGCAATCTTCTATATTGAATGTATCTTTCGTTAACAAAGAATACTTTCTTGATGTTAAATTCAATTGAATGTTATCCACTAGTGTGTTCAAATGTTAATAATATAATATCTATATTATTTAGTACTATTAAATGTTTAAATATTTAAATTAATTGTTAATCTTAATTTTCATTATATTTTATTAAAGAAACAAATAAATAAATACATTCATAAAAGAAGAATACACATAGAATATTTTTGAGCGTTTTCAATAATTAAAACACCATGGTATTTGGATTTAAAACGTTAAAACATTAAAACATTTAAAGTTGAAATGTATTTTATTATTAAACGTTTGTTTTTGAAAAGATGTTTTAAATGTCAATATTTCCTCCGCTGCATTTTTTCCAATGTATTTTGACAAATTTTTTGAAATAGTAACTTTCAATATGAAAATATTTATAAATATTCTATGGTTAAAAATACTCGACAAATTTTTCAAGCAGTTTATCATAGTTTAGAGTCAAAGCGTTTCTCGTTAGCAGGTTTCTTAATGGAATTTAACATGCTCGACAAAGAAACCCCCGTCCCAAAGGTATTAAATGTAATTGAAAAAAAAATGCGTTCAGCTCGTATGTTGTCATTTCATCCGTTTTTGCTACATGCGCCGTAAGAAGTACAATTTACTCTCTATTTAAAAAAAAAACTTCGCCAGAGCACAGAATATGGGGCTGCGTCGATAAGAGAGGCAACGGTGGTCTCCTAAAGCTATTTGCATGCCCTGGATGTACGTGAAGGGTTAAAAGTATCTATGTAAACCGGATGGAGCTGAAAAGTGTGGCGTAAAAGGTATATATACATGGTGTCCCGGAACTTACCGGATATTTCCCTAACTATACCATATTTAGATAATTTGGAGTAGACTTTCTTGAAAAATCAATGTTTCAACAGTTTTTCGGATAATTATGCCGGAAAATCCTTTCCTCGGAGAATATTCTGTCATCATCGCGATGATATATAAAACTGAAAGAGATTTTTAGGCCTTTCTTTAGATCTTTCTAATTTATCTATTAACCTCTATTTAGTCGTACATTGCATAATAATTTTAGTAGCCCATAATATACGTAACATAATATACGTATACATAATATTTTCTTTCTCTTATTTCGCTCCGCAGTACATCATACGGGTATGTGTAATGAAAACTTTTGCAAATTTTAATAACATGCACTCGTCATTGTTAATGAAAGCACCTGGAAGACAAAAAACATGGCCGGTAAACATTGATTGTTTTCGTAATTCTCGGGCTGTCAGCTCTTTCTCGGAAAAGCGGAAAAAGTCAGGATATTTTTCTTTGGAAATATCAACTAAAAGTTGAATAATTTTAACTAAAATCATGTAATCTCTATTTTTTTTTGTTCGTATAACCTGTATAACAATGCAAAAATAACAAAATTTTGTTAAAGTATATATTGTATAATAATATAATTTATGATATATATGTAATAATATAAAACATAATATAACATAATATACATTTAAAACATATGCTTACTCACAAAACGTCGATCAAATTTTTTATCTCAAAATCTTTTCTCCTACGAGTTTTTTAATAATATGTAAGAAAGAAAGAGAAAAAAGAGAGTATAAAATATAAACCATATAATCATATAAAAAAGCTTCTTACAGTTTACGTGTTGCTTGAAAAGGCACATAAATAATATATTTTTAGTATAGCGTACATAAATTATTTTTAGAATTTTTCAAAGCACTTAATTTCATAAATCATTGTCTTTGACGTTGATAATACAATCATTATCAGGCAAGAAGAGACGAAAATAATTTTTAGCATGCGCGAACATGAGAAATCGGTTTTAGCTTAAAGGATATTTCATGTGTTCAGGCTATCCGTGTGTATCCACAAATTTACAATGCGGCCGTTCCGTTATCCTCGGGGGAAATTACACTCACGGTGGTACGATAAACTTTGAGCCAGACGCTAATTATTACTCGGAAAGGCAATCTATCCGTCCGTGTAAAAGTCATATCGATTACTGCGTTAGATGTACCAAATTCTCGGTATCCCTTCTGGTACATGGAACAGGAACTTCTCTCTATCACATTTAATTAAAAAGAAACAACTCGCACAAGATATACTCAATTGATTCATCTGATTGTGGAAATGTGATAACATTAATTGATCGTAAATATTTAATTATAAATGTTTCATTGAATATCAAAATTGTTCGCGCACGTGTGGAAAAAGATTTAAGAGGTTTATGAATAAATTCTCCGTTAAATTCTTGTTTTACATATTCAACGTACGTTGAATATGTCATGCTTTCGAGACGATGCGAGAAAACAATGGAAAATAGCGGTAATCCAGCATGCGTGTAACGCTGCTATTTCTAGTTAAATTTCATACTTTGTCTTTAAGAAGCCAAGGAAAGGCTTTTGTGCACCGTCTCGAAAATTGTGAACTTCCGATAGTTAACACAGAGCTTCTTCGCGTCTACGCATGCAAGTGAATGTAGGGATAATAGCGAAAGCTTGAACGGCGATAACGAAAATGATTTATCCGGCGCAGCTGCAGGAGCAAGTAATAGTTGCTGCCGCGCGCGACGGTTGTTGGATGCAACGCTAGATTACAGCAACGTATTTCCCAAAAGACACGCGGTATACACCAGCGTGGACAACCAGCTATTCCCCTGGAGAAATACGGATTGAATTGTTGATGTTGAGTAATACCCAACGACGCGCTGTTATCGAAAAGCGATAGCAACGATGCGCTGTATAATCTCATAGACTTCAGATGTGGACACGCAATGCGCAACAATGTATTTCGAGTGTTGTTTTTTTCCCTTTCTTTTTTTCGCGTTTAATTTTCCGGCGATTAATTTGATCTTTCTCTCTGTCAAGCTCTCTACAAATAGCATTGATAATCTGAGAGACTCTCGTTCGTCTCTCTAAAATCCCCGCTTTAGGTCTTTGTAATCTTTATATAGAGTAACAATGAAATTGAATTGTGAAAAATCGACCAGTAAGATGATTTAAAATCAATTCCTCATTAATCGAATTTATCACTTGAAAATTATTAATTAAAATTGATTTCTTCGCAAGCTGTATGGGTTGTATATACTAGAATAAAACAGGAATAAAAATGTAATTAAGATCAAAAGGTATATATGTTGTACATAGGAATCCATACTAACCTCATCCTCTTAGAATACAACGTCGGATCGATCGTTGCGGGAGAGAAATGGAATCGCACGAATTTTCCCCGACCACGTACCACCGGGATTGGATGCTAATGTATTTGGGCTTCTTATTAGGAGAAAAGCTTCACGATTCAATTAGCGTCGAGTTTACCGCCGTGTCTATTCGCGTGATGGATTCGTGGAGAGTGAAGTTCTACGAGAAATGGTTTCGCACCACCATAGATTTTCGGCAGGATTCTTTAGGCAATTAAATGAAATATTCGACGTCGAAGTACTCGTATATTTTCTTATTAAGCATCTCTATGTAAAGTTCAACTTTTCTATTTAAAAAATCGGGTGATAACTCGACGGATTATACAAGACGCGCTGTTTTGTATTCGGCGACCTCGTATTGGAAAACATTGCTCGATGATATCACGGAAAGTGCAGTTTTTAACGCTGTTATCGTAGCGTATTGCGCCATCTGTCGATTATTATTTTCGAACTCGAAGCCGGCGTGGCAGCAACGTGTGATGGTGTCGTAACTAAATTAATTACGCAAGTGTTTGTTTCGCCATGCGATTACAATGTCCTGGACGGACGTCGTTGAAACGAACGAAATGAGAAACGAGAAACGATGTAACGCTACCGGTAACGCGATGCAAAGTTACACGGGACTTACTACTTTCCGGTTGCGTTTGCATTGTAATGAAAGTACCCGCGAGCAAGGGATTGAAACTGTTGTAATTCCCCTGACAAGCGGGAGAATGTACGTCTTTCAAGCGAAAATGAAAATGTCCGCGCCGCGCCGTGACGATACCGCTGTAAGGTTTATTTTCTTGTATATTTGCATGACGTCGATAATTAAACTCGTCGAAATAGTACACCAGTTCCGATTCTCTTCGGTGCGATATATCGGATTGTTGCACGTGAAATATCGTATTTCGAAAGTATCGGTTTCCTGATACATTCTTATAAAGAATATCTCTCTCGATAATCACATATTACAAATCACGTGAGTGACGGAATGTGATCCTTTTGGAAATTATATAAACCGCAGCTTTTGCGAAACATAACACTTGCAAATTTTTAAAATAATAAATTATTAATTTCAATTGTATAATATTTCTCTGACACTTTTTTAATAAAGATTTACAATTGTAAAAATAATTCATAGTATAAAGTACTATATTTAGAGAAAGTATAATATTGATGCAAAAAAAGTATCCGTAATAGGAATTTGAAAAAAAAAACATATTTAACTATTATCTTACTCTAAACATTTTATATTTAATTAAAATAGGATATACATATTCCTAAATTTTTTCCTCTTTATACGCATCTTGTTTTTTTGAAAATTATTAAAAAATTGTTAATAAAAAAACAAGAAATATATATTGTAAATAATAAAAAAATAATAAAAATTGAAATGTTAATTCGAAAATACAATAATTAGCAACCGTATATTTTAGAGAAATTCGTCTCACGATACCATTATATTAATAAGTTCAGAAACTTGGCCTTTCAACTTCAATTTCGTACGACTCGTCACGTCGCGTCCCGTCCCGTCACGAATTTTTCAACGAGTTCATCCAGCAATTTCGTTACGTAGTTCGTCTAACGAAAAAGTTACTCCCAAAGTTACAGCTTTACAGCGTGAAATTGCGGCGCGAGCGTCGCCGTTGTTTCCAGTTTCCGCACGGCGTGGCGTCGCGGAGAGAAAAGAAAGAAAAAAAAACAGAGAAAACCAAAACAAAAAAATTACACTGCCCTTTTCTTTCCCTTGCCGCGCGTGTCATCAACCGAAGACCGAAGGGTCGTCGATAATCTTTCTCGGTCCTTCGGGACACGTACCCGACCCGTTTTTATCAGAGTGCGTCGCTCGAAAGTCCGATAATCCAATTTGCGGCCGCCACGATTTCCGTCCCCGCGAATCTACGTTGTCGGTTATGTACGAGAACACGTTAATGCTTCCGCGCCTGGGTTTTACCTCCTACATGTTAATGAACAATCTCGTTACAAATTCAGTTCCGCAGTGCGTCCCCCGCGGACCCGCGTATAGAACCTGATAATAATAACCCATCGGGAAATTCTCGGATCTGCGCGAAAGAGATTAGACGTTTTCGGTGTAATTAATAAGGTCAGAATTTCAATTAAAAAATTCCTCAAATCTTGAATCAGAATCTACGTAATACTTTGGCCGTGAAGGCAAAACAATCGTCAAAGAGCGAAATTTCTAAGAGATCCGAGCGCGAAGAAAGACGCGGTTGACAAAAGCCGGATTAAAGCAAGAAAACTCGACGAATACTTGCGACGTATTCGAAACACTAAGACAATGTGAGGAACGTAAGACTGAGAGGGAATAAGGAAGAAATCAGGTAAGGGGAAGGGAAAATCTTCTCTCGACATCTCTAAATAGCTTCCTTCCGTGTTAGCCGCGCGCGCGCGTGCGAATATAACTTTCCGTTCTCGCCGTTAGTAACAGGAGGGAGAGAACGAGTGTTCGCCGCTTCGAATACGGCGATAAAGGCGGCACGAATATTCCCGGATCTCCTGCAATTTTCCAGAAGAATGCCATCGGCCCTCTCTCACCCCTCTCACACCCGATGCGAATCGGATTTCGCACCGGGATTCCCTCCCCCCTCCCCCACTCCCCTCTTCTATGGAAACTTATTCACGCGCGTATTACCTCCTTCAAACAGATTGGTAACGTGGTCTCTGTCGCGTCTTCTCGGACCTCACAACAATTTGCGCGGATATACAATTTCTTTCTAGTTTTCTGTAACTCTCCGTACTTTACATTTTTCTTTCACTTTCTACGACCCTCTTTTCTTCCGTTGTTCATTTTTTCGTTAATTTTTTTATTTCTTTTCGACTTATTTCAAGATCCGCGTTTCTGAAGAGACATAAGTTGAATACTAATATGGATTATATGAATTGATATTGTAGATAGTGTATATATATATATATATATATATATATATATAGAGAGAGAGAGAGAGAGAGAATGCTATAAGAGCATTCTTACTGTGGATACGTTAAAAAGTACTGTGCTAAGAAATTATGAGGTAAGTGGATAAAATCTTAATGTGGGTCAATGCGGTATCATAAAGAATGTCTCACGGTAAGCACTCCATAAAATAGTCATTACAAAGATTACAAGTAACAGAACATATATATTCACTCTCTCTCTCTCTCTCTCTCTCTCTCTCTCTCTCTCTCTCTCTACCTCGTTATTTCTTATGTTCAAATTTACATACTAAAAATTTTTTTTAATTTTTGATCCATTTGGATCACACAATTTTAAACAAAGTCATGTAATTTATTTTTAACATAGATTTTTAAAATATAATTTTTTATTATTCTGTATTCCTTTTTCCTCGTATTTTTTACTTTTTAATAATTATTTTAGTGAGTTATCTTTTATTTCGTTCCGCTGAAGCTTAAACAAAAATAATTTAAATTTAATAATTTAATTTCTGCAGATTTGCTTTCTGCTTTATGACAGACTGCATGTATATATTAGGTGGGAAAAAGTTCGTGGCGTTTTTCCCGTTAGATGTAGCGGGATATACAAGCTAATTTATTAATTAATAATTTACGAGTAGTTCATTGATAGCTTAATAGAATTAATAATTTAATTCTAGAATATATCTTTTTTTTAAGCGTAAAGAAAATTCGCAGATAAATAGCGAGAAATTTGAACATTTTGGAATAGATAAACATTTAATTAATAATAAACATTTAATGAAAATTGCTTATTTATAGGCGAGGTTAATATTATTGTTTCAGGTATAGCAAGATGAGCTCTCAGTTGGGAACAAAGTAATTGACGAAAATGTAATTGAGTTAATAAGTGTTGAGTACAGTTATCAGATAATGAAATTAGCAATTAAATAATAGATAATCAAAAAGGATCAGTAAACAATAAATAGTTTTGAATAAAAAACAAAGTATATTTTAAAGTCTGCACAAATAAAACATATATGTCCGAATTAAATTACGTATTTTATATCTTGCAGAAAGGGATATTTCATCTACCATTATCTTTTATAATTATGCAAATCTAAATTGATGTAACGATTATTATATTGTAAGAATATACACGCGATATAATACACGTAACAAAGATAAAAAATATATGAAAATAACGTGAAAGAAAATATGTACATTAAATATCTAGAGCGAGAAGTGTATACGTAGAACAATCGTTACATCGACGATTTACAATAACGGTTATCTGTGTGAAATTTTGCGCATACATTTTTCTCGGTTATCGCAAAAACGCTGGCCGACGGGATAAAATATCGAAGTACGCACGTTATCTTGCACGCCACCATTAATGCACCGTGCGGTCTCGTAAATATTCCGACGAAACTTTGCGCTCCCATACGAAAATGGGGAATTATTATACGGGCACGTGAGACTCCCCGCAGGCATGCCTGGATCGAAAGCTTTTTCTCCAAGAAAAGACAATGTCGGTGTAGTGAATATTACTTCGATCTTTATGTTACGAACTTACACGAAAATATATTAAATCTTTATAACATTAAGAAGTTTTAACGCAAATAATTTGCATAAAATTTTATACTGAAGAGTTTCAAATTTAATTAACTTATTTCTCGACTAAAGCGTTCTACGGATAAAAGAAAAAAAATATAATAAAAATTTTCAGTATATGGATTTTCAAAGGGAGTACCTTTAATATCTGCAGGAAAAGCGTTCCATTCCTTCAGGAGGAATTTTAAAAGCTAGATTATCTTCAACGAGGACTCGAAGACTCGATATATATTTAACGACGAAAGGTGGGAGCGCGGGTTAAAATTTCAAAAGAATCTGCGAATGTTTAGAGGAAAGTTAACCTCTTGCAACCCTGTATCGAGGGTGCACTCGACACTGTGATTTACGAGAAAGCCTGTATTTTTCCCTACGCTTGAAACGGTGAATGATTACACCCGGCAAACTACATTGCTCGAATGTTTATAGAGTACTCTAAATGGCGGAAATCGATCATTGTGTCAGAGTATTGCTACGAAACACTGGTCAACTTAAAATAAAGACAAAATATTTAACATTTTCCCATCGAGCGGAATTATTGGTTGTGAATCCCAAAGTTGTATAGAAAGCTTTTATAAAGCAAACGTTTTTCATCGTTTCATGATTCTCTTATAAAATTAAATACTTGTAATTTTAAATACTTGTAAGCTATAAAACTTCTTATAAATTTTTTAAATATAAAAAATTGACAAATTGATATATTTATCAATAGGAAATTAGCATACAATGTTTCGTTCGTA
>Ga0157364_1007164_pt1 | contig 11533 bp, 7 predicted proteins | sample AttsexASBM2_FD_111476 | JGI IMG/M metagenome (GOLD analysis project Ga0157364, IMG submission 111476) | Fungus gardens microbial communities from leaf cutter ant in Ribeirão Preto, State of São Paulo, Brazil - Atta sexdens ASBM2 | ecosystem: Host-associated > Fungi > Mycelium > Unclassified ...
ATATCAAATTTCTCTCAGTGCATGTGTTTCTTGAATTTTTTTTTGAAAATATTCTTGAATTTTTTAAACAAAAATGTAAAGAGAAACGTCAAGAAAATATAAGAATGATATATACAGTAGATACACAATATACTGAGAAAAAAATGGTGTTGATTCAGTTAAAATTTATATGGCAAAGACCTTGATTATTGAAATAATAATTTATGTCAATAAAAATACATAAATTAATTACTTGTCAATGACAGCTCGTATAAACTTTAATTCAATCAATAGCATTTTTTTCTCAGTGTATAATATACTCTGAATCTTTCTACGTTGATTATCACAGATTTAATGTTAAATTTTTGCAACTTTTTTGTAAGAGTTATAATTTTTTCTCAAGTCAGTAATGTTAACTTTGTATATAATATTTTGAGCTTATAAACTATTTCAGATAATGAAACCATAAAGAATGTTTAAGAATATTTTATGAAGGATGTTATATCCTGTAAGGTACAAATGTGCCACTTCTATACTCAATTTTCTAAGCTAAATAGAAATGATTCTATACCTTTTAATATAATATATAAATTCTTTTTTATATGATATGAAAAAGAGCTAATCTAATTTTGATGCATAGAGAAATATCCATAAGTGATATACAAAAAAATTCGTTGATCTTTTTATTAGAGTTTTTCTAAGCAAGACATAAAGTGTCAAATATTTTCAGTTTTAAATTTTTAACCAATTACTATTCACTTATTTCTGAACATAAACTTATTTCTGAGCATAAAACAGGATTTTCTCGCGAAACACCCGTTACATCGTTGTTGTCGATGGAAAGGAAAGTTCGCTTGGTCTACTGCATGCACGCATGCAAATTTGCAAGTTTGTTGTTAAGCACAAACGGTCCTCGGCTTGTCGTTCGTCGGCGTGAGATGTGGTCCGTCAAAAAGCCGTAAAACGCCGTGGGCCTTCGTCGTTTCGGACCCTTCTGTCCCCTCGTTCGCGTGTAAACTCGCACACGCGCGCGTGCGTGTATACGCACGAGCTTTCGCGCCCGCTCACTGCGTTTATTTGCCTCAGGTCCTTGCTCTTTAAGGCCCCGCTGCTTGTTCCCAGGCATCACCTTAAGCGGTTCCTGGGTGAAGATAATAAAAAGCGCGGTCCGTCTTACGGGGTCTGATCGACCCGGTAAACTCGGTGACAACAACGACACGCACGTCTCATGACGCAGAAAATGCGCTTCTTCGCCTCTTCGTCCTTCTCTTCCCTCCTTGCTATCGAACGGACCCCGAAGGGCCTTTGGCTTTCTAAATCTTATCGGTCGGTTGTAAAACTTTATGTTCGCGCCAGGACGAGAAGTGACTACGAACGACAATAGCTTCAGAAATAACGCCGCGAATTTTCTCAGCCGAAGGAAGTAGAAGGTAAAACAATGAAATAAAGTAGCGTATTCATTTTTTGTTTATTTCTAATGCAATTGGAAGCAAATCTTTTCTTTAAACTTCTATGGAATGTGTGTATATTTAATTAGAGAAAATGATAAAAAGATAGAATATTATTAGATACTCTATTTTTTTTTAGGATTTAGACGTCGTTTGGATACAATTAAGTTCATGAAAGAAAATTAATACACAAATAGCTTTTTATCTCTTTTCATTTTTTAAATTTGCTAAGAGAAAATCAACAAACGCTAATGATGAACAGGTTTCTCGCATTAATTTAAAACGTTCAAGATGGCTGTGATGACGGACTGAGCAAAAACGGCCGTATTTCGGTCACGGGAGTTGTGCTAACCGCAGGGTGGTGGCCTGAGACTCGACGGCGGTAAGGGTAGTCGTAAGCGGTTCTGTTCGCGCTTTGCGGACGTACCGATGGATCATCCGTCGTCACCCCATATCGCGGGCGGTCCTCGAGCGTAATTTATCCCGTTATGCTAATCGGGACGATTTGTCTAAATTAAAAGGCGCTCGGCCGTTGATCCGCGGTCAGGCGGATCCCTTCCCCATTTTCGACCCTCCCTGTCGTTCTTTTACCACCGGCTTTCGTCACTCTCTCACCACCGTCATCGTACACGCGCTCTATCATTATTTCTGTCGTCGTTGTCACCGTAGTCGTCCGTAGTGGCGAGAAAAGACCACCGGACACTTGCCTAGCCTCTCGCTCACCCCCGAGGGACTACGATCGTGTTATCGCGGCCAAATCCCGCGGATGATGAGACTTTAGTTTATTGTACGTGCGGCTCACCCTCAGGAAAACAAAGACGTGCCCATCCTCTCTTCTTTCTGCCTTCACTGACAGAGAGCGGTTCTCTGATGCCCACGGATTTGCTTCTTTCTTCGTCGACGAGGTCCGAATCGAAGCCGCAAATCCTTCGCGCACGAGACTCGCCTGCGAAATGAGATTCTTTTGAGAAAGGAAAAGAAGAAAAGAAAGAAATGGCTCCCGATCGAACTTGCCGCCTGAGAACGCCGCAACGATTCCAGATCTCGCGGGACTTACTGCTTTGGAATTGACGGAATCTTGTCAGTCTGTTCTCAATTTCGATATTTTATAGTTTTTTAAAGAAAATCATATAGAAATTCTATGAATTTTAAAAACGTATTTCTTCAAAATAACATGATTTTGAAAATAACTACTCTGAAAAAGGAAGACATAATAATACATGTTACAGCTTTCTTATTTAATTTTATCTTTTACTTAATATAATATTTTTTTATTATTTCCGAATTGTAATAATAAATTTTAACGTCATATTGTTTAGTCGAAATAAATTTTGACACAATTCATTATATAAGATTGGGTTGTTCCATTTTTCGACAAACTTCAGCTACTCTCTTACTTTTATACTCTCTTTATTCTTAGTCTTTTATTTTTTTTGTTTATGTGTTTATTTATCTAGATAAATCATCAATTATCACATAGTTTATCCGAAAGTGGGGAACAACAACCGGCCCTTAAAATATTAAATAAATGAAGATAAAAGTAGAAATGTTCAATAAAACATCATAGAGAGTAGTACAATACAATCCGTATGAATTCATTCAACATTATATCGCATGTTATGTTTTTTCTTCTCACAATTCTTTTTCTTAGAATGTTTTATCGTAACATCCTAATCATCTCTCCCAGATAGGAAGTCACGATAGACGGCGTTGATGATACCCGATGTTGATGAAGGCGATGTTGCCAGTCGCCAATGATGATAATAGGTCGAGCGTTAGAGGCCGCAAATACGGTAGTGCTAATATCCAATCATGTCGCTTCCTCCGGCAGCGAACGTTCGATCGGCTAATTTTCCATAATTAAACTGCCATAAAGTCGCCACAGCTAGAACTCACTCGCGAAATTTGCGTCGCAGTAAGGAAGAAAAGGATTCGCTAAGTATTTACATTTGCTGGAAGTTACATTCGTTGCTTTTGCATTGGCAAAAATTGATCGAGAATCGATTTAATCGAGTTTCCTTACTTCAAAACATGCTAAGATATTGCAGAGATCTCTTTTTTCACTTTTATTTTGTGAAACGTTTATAAAAATCTTTTAGTAGCAAAGATTGTACAGAAATATACCTGAAGTATTGTAAAATATGTTCTAAGCTATTAAGACGTTTTGAAATATCTAAAAATTTTCTGTTTGATTTTAAAACCATATTCTTTGACGGAGATTTTTATATAAAAAGTATTACCAAATTAAAATTACAAAGTTTATTTCCAAAAATAAATCAAAAGAAAATGTGTCTTCAAGTACTACAAAAATTTATAATACGCTTATTAAATTATATTTATATAGGAATGTAGTTTATGTTGCATCTGACTTATTGGACAAACTTCCTCGTAATTTTTATATCTTTATTGCATCATTTTTATCAGAATTTATTAATTTTGCATATTTATAAGGAATCATCCGACCACTTTCATAACGCTGAAATCGCTTGAATCGTTTGTAGATGATCGTTATAACGTAGGCAGTGCTAAACGCGGTCGCGGGCAACGCACAGGCGGACTAAAGCTATACTACGCTGGCATGCTAAGCTATATAAATCTGAGCATCTTATGGCGGCATAAGTCTAAGGATTAACCGACGTCCTCCACCGGGTACCAGCATCTCGCCAGCGTTACCACAGGATTGATCCCCCGCCGACTTTCTTCACACCCGTGGAATTCTTCTCCTCGTCTTATTTCCGTGATATTTCTCCCATGGAATCGGCGCGCCGACGAATGTTAATTTTTCGAGAAGCTATTGTTATTCGCTAGGGCGCTCTGATTAAATCCATTATCCGCCGCCTGATCATCCGATTTTCATGAAAGCCTCTTTCTCACGTCCGTCATAGGTTTTTACGAAACGGAATAATAAGTTGATTTTTTTATATCGATGGTACATTTCTAAAATAAAGGATTATTCAATTTTGCAGTATTTAAACAAATATTATAGCGAATAAAGAAATTTGTAATTTAAGAAACTTCGAGTTTATGTAAAAAAAAAACACATGATATTTTACTCTTTCAAACTATTAGAACATTTTTTTGTTATAACGGTCGTATTTCAGAGAAACGGTAGAGTACCATAAAAGATTTAAATCGCGAATATATTGTCAGAGCGGAGTCGAAAATGCGTGAGTATTTCCAGAGGATCTTTAAAAGCCATTTGCAAGACGAGTGTTGACTAACTTTCGTCTATTTCTATCTTCGAAGGAAACGGCTGCTTGGTATTCGTCTCGATCTTGAGTGGATCGCGGGTAGCTGATGGGGTAGCGGTGAATTTGAGAGAAAGAGAGAATATCGGGGGATACAGGTTTCCTGGGAGCGGTTGATGAGGTATTGATGATAGGATCGCGTCAACACCAGCTGAGCCAATTACATGCCTAAATCTCTCTCTCTCTCTCTTCCCCCCTCCCTCCCTCCTCTCTCTCTTTCCTCTCTTTTCTTTTCTTCCTCTTCTTTTTCCACTGCAGAATTACATATCATTGTATTTATCGCTTTCACGTATTTTAATATCGATAAAACTAACTTGCAACATATCAATAATAGAAAATAGAGAAAATATTTATTGCAAAAACATATTATATATAAATACATATGTGTGATATGTTCATAAAACCTATGAAGTGTGAAGCTAAAGAGTATTAAAAAAAATTTTTTAAATTTTAAAAATCCTATTTTCGGTCGAAACGGATATCTGTGTTTAAAAATATATTTGCAAGCATATGAATATTATTAAATATCAACATCTGCTTCGAAAATAGAAAATAGAGAATGCTTTCTCTTATTTGATTTATCGATCTAATTTTACTTATAATTAAATTTTTACTTATAATTAAATATTTCAAAATATTTCAAAAATTTTTTTACTTCGTCATCTGTATTTTTTAATTCTAGAAGTATTCATATATTCATATAATTGGTTAAGGTTAAAATTTGTTGCAAAATCCATTGGCTTCTTTTTTCAAGAATTACGTGTGTTTTAAGGAATATATTTTAAGTTTGTAGTATCTCATTCTAGATATCAATTTTCACGCTTAATGCTCGTTGACTCATAAAACGAAGTAATACGTTAAGTATTCTCGCACTTTCGCGGACTTCTTTACAGTCGTAAAATTAAATATCTCATAACACTAATTGTAAGTTTTAGACTGCGGCATTGTCGCGCGCGACAATATCGTTAGTTAAGTCGTCGTTCTGAAAGATGAAGGAAGATTTTATGTTAAAACTAGCGGTAAAATCGGTCTCTTCGTCAAAGCTTATCTCACACAACCGCATGTGATTCGTCCGTCACTAATACCGTTGTCTTTTTTTTTTGTTTCAGGTAAGTGCAATTGCGGCGCTATCAGCCACTTAAAGTAGTAGAATGTCAACGTGTCTTCTCATCGACGGTTTTATCTTTACCGCCGTTTGCGTATATATTCGTAAGTAGTGGATGTGTGTCTTAGACAAAGAGCGATAAGAAGCGAGGCCGCGCCCTCGCGCGCCGGCAATAATCGTATATGAAAGTGGGCTTGTAAGAAGAGGCTCCTCTTTTATGCCGTCCGTAAGTTCTCACCGTGTCCAAAGCGGAATGCCTCGATGCTTGACCACTCACGTCGTTCAATTTTACTCGTTGATCCGAGAGAGGAATCTCCCCAAGGGAGATTTTTTTTTACTACTTTTCTTTCTTTTTTCACACACACACACACACACACACACACACACACACACACACACACACACACACACACACACACACACATTTATCAAATGTCAAAACAATTGAACTTCATTTTCAAGGACTCCAGACAATATCATCAACTTTACGCAGATTCACTAAGTATTGGTCTACATTAGAGATCCTCCAATAAGAATCTAAATACGAGCTGCAATTTTGTGGAGTAGTTTTAACAAAAATCGAGAAAGAAGGATATATTTACTATTGCTTTCTCTTTCTAATTCTGTTCTATTCTTTTCTTATCTATTTCTGTCTCTCTCTCTCTCTCTCTCTCTCTCTCTCTCTCAGGATTTGTTAATATGGCAGATACCAATCAAATAAGTGGCTTTCATGTTCAGAAGTTTTATTAGAGGAATCTATCTCTAGCCTTGGATGTGATAATTATGTATGTTATATGTATGTGTAATATATTTGTGTGTAATGTTGACATACATTGGTCATGTTGTCTGGAGCCTCTATGAAAAGAATGATTTTGCTGAAATATCTGAAAACTTAGCTACAAATACAGATTTAAAAATAATTTTGATGGAGCATCAAAATATTTATGTATAGAAAACTCAAACGTGGTGAGTGTGTTGCAAAAAAAATTTTAGTCTAGTACCAACTTGAATACTACTAATAAACTGTTCTTTTCGCGCAACCAGCTTTTATTTGATGAATGTTCCCCTTTAAAAAAAAAGAAATTCTATTTTCATTTTTGAATTTTTTTATTGTACGTTTAAAACCATAAAACTTGTGTAGAAAATATTTTTTTGTTTGCGATAGTTTCCAATATAACATCGAGCGTATAACATGTAATATCAACTTGTAAACTAGGATATCATCATGAAGAACAAAAAAGAAAGATTAAAATATTGTTCCTTTTACACATCTATTAGATGCCTTTAAAATTACACATTTATCAAATATAAAAAAATTTATCAGTGTGTGTGTTGATCAAAATTAGATAGCTTCTATTGCGTACCCGAATGTTACATAACGTGTAACGTGTGAAGCATCGAGATGTGAACATACGTTATTCCTGAAGGGCGACACGTGTAGAGGGGTAGCTATTTGTCGCGATGCTTCGCCGCTTCTGAATAACAAACTGGTAGGAAATAACAAACGCGTTGCTACATTGAAAGCCTCGACGGGTCGTATCTCACGTCTGAGGTAGAAGGGAAGAAGATTTTCGAGAGAGCGCGGGGGTTGAAAGGAAAGAGAGAACAGGAAGAGACGGCCCGAACGGAAGAGAAAAGCGGCGTTTTCTTCTCTCGCGAAATCGCCTCCCAAATCTCGCGTGAAAATTACCCTATTGTCGGGTGCGGCCCGACTGTTCCCTCCTCTTCCCATTCCTCCCATCGCGGCGACCTCGTATTTCATCCCTCGGTTACATAATCGGCTTTTTGTTTCACGTTTTATCCCCGAAGCGGATCCCAACCCCCGCGCGGCTACCTTTCCGCCGACTGGTCGGCGAATACATCCGAGGGGATGGTGAAAAAGTGTCCCGAGGATATCGTAAACCTTCGTGTCCCTCCCCAAGCCTATTCTCTTACCCGAGTCGCGCTCGATTTGCTCTTGAGCATCTCTTCGTGGTTCGCGTACTGTCCCCGAAGACAACCCGATCTAAATCGACCAGCAACGAGCTCATTGCTGCTGAAGAACAGCCTATCCCCTTTTATCTCTCGAGGTTAACCCTTAACTCACTCGATGTGGTCTTTATCCTTAACTCGTTCAAGTACCAGACTTTAGTGATTTTATGAATATGATGAAAAATTATATATAGTTAATTATATGTACATAATAATTTTTTGAATTATTAGAGTTGTAATTTTTATCAAATGTTTCATCATATATAATTATTTAATAACATGCTAATGTAATTAAAAATCTGTTGATGAAAATCAGAGAAAATGGACATCACTGTAAAATAACAGCAGCAAGGGATTGTTTAAATGCAAGATTTATATTTTTTAATTTTAACGAAATTACAGAAAAGAAAGCAGCTTTTATATAATCTGCTATGGATTACAGTGAAATTTTTATATTTTGTAATAATAAACAGAAAAAATTTATCCGAAGAATTTTTCAGTACATTTTATCGGCAATCTTGCATCTGGCGATTTTACGTACATTCTCAAAAATCGCAAATCTCCTCGTTCGCGATAACATCTTTCCTCATAACGAGCGCCGTCACCTTAATCAGCCTCCTATCGGATATCGTGTTCCAATTAACCCGTTTTAACGACCCGCGCTCTCCCTCTTCTCTCCTCTCCTCGTCGTATCCGTTCCCTTCTTTTTTTCATAACCAGTCCGCTGCACTCGTACCGAAATGTCGAAAAAAAGGCGAAGCACCGTTCGGTCATTCGGTACATAACGTTGAGTGGTAGTCAGGTATTATCAGGGGTTATCGACGTATAATCCGTGAAAGGGTGCGGACGGGTAGCGGGGAAGATCGGAGAATGGGGGAATGGATGGACAGAGAGGCCGATGTGGACCATATGCCGCCCAGTATGCTCAACACTCTCTCACCGGGACAGTCCAGTCCTCGACTCGAGGCCTCTCCTCTCTTGTTCGCCATTCCCCCTTTTGCCTCATCTCCCACAGCTACCCTTCCTACCTCGCCACATCCCTCGTCCTCTGACCTTCTATCATCATAATCGATATATTATACCGCGGTCTGTATTTTATTCACGTGTCACACCGTGGAATGCGTTTGTTCGGGATATTGTACGCCTCTCTTCTCCCCCAGTCTCTTTATTTTCCACCCTCTTCGTTTTTTCCACCGGTTATTTGATCGGCGAAATCGCTTTTTTCCTTTTTTCTATGCACATTTTTCGAGATTATGATGCCGAGGTCGCTGAAGATCATCGCAAATGGTTGAATTAGACAATGTCTGCGTAGGGATAATAACGAGATTCTTTATCGAACTTGCAATTTTGACATATAGTGTGCCACTCTCGTAAAGTACATCAATCCAAGTAATTTTGATAAAAAAAATAATTTAAATATATTTTTAATCATAAGTATTATATATATATATATATATAATATTTAATACGAAAGATAAGAAAACAAACATATAAACATATGATATGTAATAAAAGATAATTTAATAAAATATATGTATTTAGGTTAGGTTAGGTTCGATAAAAAAATATATATATATAAAATTATAATTTTAATTATAAATGTATAATATATATGTATATAAAATACATATATATATATATATATATATATATATATATACAAGTTTTGTGTGATTATCATAAGATTACTTAAAATATTAATTATGTATAATACATCTTCTGATCAATCACATTTTCATCAATTTTGTCCAATTGCGAAAACGTCCGTTCAATATCTCAGTTTTCTCATTTCCAATGAGATCACGTCGTGTTCACAAAGTTTCTTGATTATATTAATGATCAGTGAATGGCGTAATAATTCGAAATTTGTTAGCAACGAATGAAATCAACGCATTTTTCCACGAAATTAAGTATGAGTAGGCCAAATAAAAGAGAGGGAGGGGAAGAAGAAGAGAGAGAGAGAGAGAGAGAGAGAGAGAGAGAGAGAGAGAGAGAGGAGAGAACAGCAGAAGAAAAAAAGATTTGTCAGTTCACGTCTTTTATTGAGAAACTTGTTTATCCCACTTACCACGCACAATATGTGAGAGGTAGATCAACTAATGTCGCGTTAATTTACAATTTGTGCAACTAGCACAACGAGCTGTGCGAGGAAACGTCGATATCGGCCATCTGCCGCCGATTCACTGCGGTCATCCCGCATAATTCTCTGTGGTTGTCGAAATCGTTCACTATTATATCCCGCTTGCGGTTGTAAAAACCGCGGCGGTTAATTGTTTTTTGCCTTTCCCCGGGGGAAGGTCGAAATAGATTACGCATGCCAAGTTGCGTTTTTGCTGGAGTATTTCATCGTCGGTGTCGTAAAATCACGAAAAAGTCTCGCGATAATCGAAATCGCGTGAACGAACGAGAGCATGAAAAGCAAAACTTTCAAATAACGAAAGTATCATCTTAATTTACAAAATTATTATGCTACATTGAAATTAAAATTATTACGTATCATTAAAAATTACATTAGGAATTATTGATATTAGACCGTATTAAAGCTTTACTCTATTACAACTTCAAATTACTAACATCGAAATTCAATGTTATTAACATTATAATACCAAATTCCTAATGATTATGTTTCAATGAAATTCCAGCTTTGCTTTCACGTTGACACTCCTCTATCTGACATTTTGTCTTATCACCGTGATCTGGCTTATCATTGCTCATTACTTCGACCACATTTGCGCTTCTGTCGTCATCACAAATCACGCAAAGTCACTGTCGGGGAACTAGTTTACTTTTGGTTGTTACAAAGGCACGAAAGTGTTTCAAAAATCGACTCACTCTTAACCGGCGAAGTAATAAAATTCGAAAGATTTCGACGTAGAAGAAGTCGTCTACCTACGTATTGTGTCTTCTGCGATCAGAACGCACTTCTTAGGCTTTGTACGGGCGGACAGCTGTCCAGAAACATTTCTCTCCACTCTCTTTCTCTTTTTCTTTCTCTCACTTTGTGTCTTTCTCTCGCGCTTCGTTCTGCCACCTCAAGAGTGTGTGTTCTCCAGTTTCTCCTTTTATCACTTTTATTGGACTGCGACCGCTGTCGTCATTGAAGTCGACCGGGGTTTATGGACGCGATGCTATTCAGTAGGCAGGAAATGCCACGACCGATCCTCCTCGCGCAGGATCGCGAGGCTGCTGGAACTCTTTCACGCGCGCTTGCGAGCTCAATTGGAATCATAAATTATCGCCAAGACTGCGCCGGTCCTGTATCGTTGTGAATTATCGGTGCAGATGCTTGGCATCATAAATGACTTCCAAAGAAACGCTCCAATCGAGTTTCGGTCGATGTCCGAATAAGATGTTTTAAGCAAAATGCCAGGGCAATTTATCGCAGGATGTTTTTGTTGTCTGTTTGAAGCAAGAAATGAAATGTTTTGTATTTTATACACTTGGATTACATAACGAACAGTATAAAAATTCTTTCTGTTGTGCAATTGAACGAAATCCTCTCTTGCGACTACAGAAGATGAGAAGAAATACGATGATCATCAAAAGTAACGAGCTTCAATTTTTTATAAATTGGGATTTTTTTATTGTTGGAAAATCAAGAATATCATCTTAATTTTTATATTTTTCTATATAATATTTTATATTTTCTATATAATTTTTCTATATAATATCCCGATTTTACACATTATTTCCATTATTCTGGGAATATGAACAACTTCTTGTGATAGAATTTCGTTCTAGCTACCCGAAGACAGTGACGTACTGCTTTGTGGATTGTTGCA
>Ga0157364_1007165_pt1 | contig 11533 bp, 9 predicted proteins | sample AttsexASBM2_FD_111476 | JGI IMG/M metagenome (GOLD analysis project Ga0157364, IMG submission 111476) | Fungus gardens microbial communities from leaf cutter ant in Ribeirão Preto, State of São Paulo, Brazil - Atta sexdens ASBM2 | ecosystem: Host-associated > Fungi > Mycelium > Unclassified ...
AAATGGGTCGCTATACGCTTGAACAAAATTGGGAAATATTGAAAACTTACTTCCAAAGTGGTGAGTCTTCAACCCAAACTGTAAGAAATTTACGTGGAAAATTTAGTAGAAAAGAAATGCCTTCAACGCAGTTTGTGGATCAATTTGTGAAGCGAATTTGGCAAACTGGATACTTTTTGGATATTGGATAAAGTAACTCGTTCATGTGCTCCAGTAAGGTCAATCGAAAACATTGCTGCTATTGCTCAGAGTGTGCTTGAACAACCATCAACATCAACTCGCCATCGTTCTCAAAACTTGAACATTTCACTTCTTTGAGAAGAATTTTGAATAAAGACCTCGGTATGAAGCTGTACAAAGTTCAATTAGTGCAAGAATTGAAGCCGCATGACCATCCGATGCGTTTTCGGTTCGCCCAATGGACTGAACAACATTTGGTTGAAGATGAGCATTTTTACCGAAAAATCATCTTTTCTGATGAAGCTCATTTTCACCTCGGTGGCTATGTGAACAAGCAGAATTGTCATATTTGGGGGTCAGAGAATCCGCACGTCGTCATGGAGAAGCCGATGCATCCATAACGAGTGACTTTGGTGTGGTTTTTGGTCCGGCAGCATCATTGGGCCATTTTTCTTCGAAAATGAGCAAGGAGCTGCCGTCAATGGCGAGCGCTACCGCGCCATGCTAAACGAATTCTTGCTTCCCAAATTTGAAGAGGACATAGACGACATTTGGTTTCAACAGGACGGCGCACCTTGCCACACAGCCAACGTTACAATCGATCTTTTGCGCTGACTTCGAAAATCGCATAATCAGCCGAAATGCTGATGTCAATTGGCTGCCTCGTAGCTGCGATTTGACTCCGCTGAATATTTTTTATGGGGAACCGTCAAGGATGAGTGTTACGCTAATCAATCAGAAACGATTCAAGAATTAAAACATGAAATCAAAGTTGCCATCAATGAAATACGCGCCCATACAGTGGAAAATGTACTGAAAAATTGGTAGAATAGGTATTGTGCAGCCAGCCGTGGAAGTCATTTGAATGAAATTGTATTTCATGTTTAATGGCAATGTATTACCTTTCCAATAAACTTTGAAAAATATTCATGCGTTTTTTTTTTAACCAAATTAAATTCCAAATTTTAAATGGCCCACCCTGTATATTGAAAACAAATTTTTTAATTTTTTAAGCAATAACATATTTATTAGCATAGTCATATTTAGAATAAAATATTAAAAGTATATCTAAAAGTATAAAATGTAAATTTTTATTAAATTAAAAATAGCTTTTCCTATGGCAACGTTGGGAAATAATCCACAAAGTACTAGCGTAACAACTACCACGACAACGACAAATGCGCAAAGAATTACGGTAGGAAATGCTAGCATCAGAGATGGCATTCAACGACTGGCGACACAAACTGTTACAGTCAAACAAGGTGATTCCGTCCAGAGAATAGCAGTACCTAGTTTTGCGCAACTGGTTCAAACATCTACCGGCAGACACTTTATTCTGACACCGAGTCAACAGAATACTAACACAGGTTTGTGTCTGATTATGATTTTTACAATTATTTTCGTAAATTTAAGCTTGTTGGCAGTGACAGATAAAAAAAAGTAATACATTTTGTATTGTTAGTTTCATTTCCAGTCATGACATCGAGCGGATCGCGTTTTACGGTGCTGTCTAAATCGATAATGGGTTTGGCCACATCGGGTGCTACGACGATGAATAAGGTTGTCAGTGGAGTAGTAACAACGCCAAGTGGTCGACCCATCATGAGGGTACCTCCTCTGAACGTAACAGCATCGCAATCATCACCAAGCGGAAACAACAGCCAACAGACAGCTAGCCAGCAACAACCGCAATCGATACGTGGTATTGTTACCAGACAAGCTCAGAAAGAGATCGCGAAAGTGCAAAACAAGGAACAGCCTAAATCCGAATTTTATTTGGTAATTGAATGTAGATATCTCAGTAATTGATTCTCATTTTTCTTCTCGTTTTTTTTTCTTTTTATTCTTGTAAAAAAATAAAGTAATTTTATCTAATGGATTTTAATTTTACATTAAAATTGTTCTATTAAGTGCTTATTTAAATTTTTTTATAGAACATTTTAATTCTTTATTATTTTTTAGCCTCAATTGGAGGAGGAAAGGAGACAGAGAAGACAAAACAAATTGCATCTCCTCGCAGACATCAATGAACGAAGATGCGCGGCATGTCCACTTTACGGTGAAGATCTGTTTATGGCTTTGAGAATCGGTAAACCTGTGACAGCTTGTCGCTGGCATGATGGTTGGGTGCATTGTTCAAAGACTCAAGAAAAGATTCGTACTCGGAAAGAGTTCTTTTCACACACGGAAGCACTTGCGGAAGCTATCAAAAGCACGGAGCAGATTGTTGAAGAACTCAAAGAAATCTTTGAAAGGTTAATATCCGATATAATTTATAAATATATATAATCAATGTATAGAAAATAATTTTTTCTTATAATATTAAATATTATATAATATAAGCTTACAAAAATTAAAATTTTATTTAAAATGAATGATTGTTTAGAATTAAGCGAAAAATAAGATTCTGCAATCTTTGCTATTTAGATCATTCTTTCTGGAATTAAGTTTTTTTTTGTTTTTTAATATTCGTGCAGATATGTAGTCTATGTGCCGTCTGTACGCGCTCCAGTCCCTCGGTTCCATGTGTCTCATCCGCCACCATACAAGTTATGGAATGAGCGTCGTCTGTGGACTGAATTACAACAACAAATGTCGCCGAAATTATTTCTCTTTCATCCAATTTCATGCCACATGCTCACACAGTTCCCCGATCCCAGACTTATCCAGTACGATTGTGGCAAGCTGCAGTCGCTGGATCGGCTGTTGAGAAAGCTGAAATCTGAAAGTCATCGAGTCCTCATATTCACACAGATGACCAGAATGCTGGACGTGTTAGAAGCCTTTTTGAATTTTCATGGACACATATATCTGCGATTAGATGGTACAACTAGAGTAGATCAACGTCAGGTAATTTGACCTATTAACAAGAATATTAAAATTTATTGCATTTTAAACATTTAAACTCTTAAATTATTGATTTTTTGGAATTTTTATTACGAGTATTAAAAGCATATTAATTTTTTGTTAGTTTTTAAAACATATAATGATTAACTTTAGAAGCGTAATAAGAAATGTAGAACATTTTATGCAACATATTTTTGTTGCGAGATTAAATGAAAAAAAAAAATAAATAAATAATCATTAATGAGAATGATGATTTCAGGTTTTGATGGAAAGGTTCAACGGCGATAAGCGAATATTTTGTTTTATCCTGTCGACGAGATCTGGTGGTGTCGGTGTGAATTTGACGGGGGCAGACACAGTGATATTTTATGATAGTGATTGGAATCCTACAATGGATGCCCAGGCGCAAGACAGATGCCACAGAATAGGACAAACGCGGGACGTACATATCTACAGGTACACATGATGCGAACTAATAATATAAATGTAATAGTCGAAATGACTGAATAGCTTCAAAAATTCAGAATATTTTATTAATTTGAAAATATTTTTACAAAGATAGCAAAAAAATTAACACGTTTGACCGCGAGATAATATGCAGTACAATGATTTATCTTTCAGATTAGTCAGTGAGAAAACTGTTGAAGAAAATATTTTGAAAAAGGCAAATCAGAAACGATTGCTAGGAGATCTCGCTATTGAAGGCGGCAATTTCACCACGGCGTACTTCAAAAGTGTAAGTGCTCATTAAGAATTAAATAAATTATATTACTATTTGTTAGTATTTATTAATCAGAAATATATAATTTTTTTTCTTTCATCATTTTATATAAGAAATGTGAAATTATTTTTCATACAGGATTTCTTTTATTTATCGCATTATTACTTAAAAATTTTTTTAATTATAACATTTTACATTTAATATTAAAATTAAATAACAGTATATAATATTTGCTGAAAAATTATGTTTTGGATTGACAAGACACATCAATGTCTTTATCGATATTTCTGATTCTTTGAGGTAATTCTGTTTACTTTTTTGTAACATAAGATTATTTGCAGTCTACTATTCAAGACTTGTTTAACATCGATCAAACCGAGAATGATGCGTCAGCGCGAATGGCTGAAGTGCTCGAACAGAATCGGGATCGAGAGAAGACCTACAGCAAGGACATAACAGCGGGACCATTTCAAAGTGGTTTTTCAGGACAGCATACGGAGGAAAAGGCAGCGATGGGTGCTCTTGAGAGCGCTCTCGCTGCTGCTGAAGAAGATCTTGATGTTCTGGCTGCAAAGACTGCGAAAGCAGAAGCTGTCGCCGATCTCGCTGAATTCGATGAAAACATTCCGCTGGAAGAAGCTGATAAAGACGACACACAAGTTAGCAAGGCAGAACAGGAAGTTCAGAATCTGATTGCTCAGGTAGGTCGAACGTTTTTTAAAATCGTTGGATTAGTTAGAAATTGTCTTGGTTTTTATTCTTTTTTTGTATCATTTAATTTTTATGTCACTTGTCATATATATATTGTCATATATAATCTTTATGTTAAACTTTCGATTAATGGTTCTATAATATTCCATTTAGCTGACTCCAATAGAACGATATGCGATGAAGTTCGTCGAGGAATCCGAAGGTGCGTTCTCCGCGGCGCAACTGGCCGCAGCCGAACGGGAACTCGAGGAGCAGAAGAAGGAGTGGGAGTTAGACCGGTTGCGGGCATTGCGCGAGGAGGAGGAACGCCGTATGCGGCTCGCCGACGACGATGAGAAGCCACTGACATTTGGCCGCGAGGATGCGCAGAATCAGGTTAATAGTACTGCCGCCAAGAGCGGTTCCAGGCGATTAGTTAATAAGAGGTTAATAGTACCAAGTAGAAGAAGTTTGCGTAGACGTGGCGGTAATAGGAGACGTGCGCGCGATTTGTCGTCGGAAAGCGAAAATGAAACTACTAGCACCGAATCGGATTCGGATTCGGAATCACAAGAGGAGGACGTGGTTGAGGATAGTCTTGACGAGGAATCGAGTCATACAGAGAGTCAAAGTCAAGGGGATGAGGGTGAAGAGGAGGAAGGAGAGGAAGGCGAAGAGAAAGACGAGAGCGATGAGGAGGAGGAGGAAGAACAGGAGACCGGTGAAGGGAACGAAGATGGAAGGGCGAATAATCGCGATGATTCCGAACGTCGAGGAGGTTTCTCGAGACGGAAGGGTCGTCTGGCAGGCTCAGGTTCCCGTAGTCGAAATCATTTTGATCTAAATAGTCCACGTACTAGATCGCGTGGGAATGTTAAGATCAATCTCTGGACTTTGGACGTGAGTCCTATCCTGCCCGGTATAAAGCCAAACTTTCGCCGGAAACGCAAAAAATTTCATCGCGCGAAGTCGGAGGAAAATCGTCTCGAAACCTTCTCATCAGTTGATGTATGTCGTAAAAGAAGCATTCGGATTAACACAAGCGCCAAAATATCTGTCAATTCCAATCAGAATACAAAACTCGAAATCATCGAGATAAAGGAAACTGATCGAAATTTATCAAAGGACAAGCGAGATTTGAAGGATGGTTGCGATCTCGCGTCATCCTCGATCGATTCGAACAGTGTGAACCGATGTGTTACTGATTTTATTACGGAGCAATCTATTGGTGATCACGTGGATTCGACATTAGTCATTAAAACACAATCAAACAGAAAGTTGGAATTGGCTTCTGATATAGTGGACAATCAAAATGTAAAAAAAGAAAAAGAAAGAAGTGACGATAAAAATACGAATGGGACTAATTTAATTGCGGTCTGCTCCGTTCAGGTGACGCGGTGCTCACATAAAGTTATGTCCACGACCTATAAAAAGCTTGAGTCCGAAGTAAATCGCAATGAGGATGCGGAGAATCTCGATGTGAATGTCAGCGTGAGGGATTCTCGGTCTCCTTCGAGTACGATGCAATCGGATGCGTCTTTGAAACGCTCGAAGGAGACAGTGGCCAAATCCAAGTTAGAATTCGCGTCAGCCAATTCTTTGTGCAACAATGTGCGAGGGAAATTGACCGCTGCCGCGCCGAGAGAATCGGACAGAAGTGTCGAGTCATCCTCTAATCGTTCGACTCCTCTTTTACGATCGAAAACGTTGCGAAATGAAAGTCCTGACACGACCGACACTGTCTCTAAACCTGTTGCGATATCCCGCGTTTCTACCGTGCAGAGAAATTCCAAGATTAATGTAAATACTGATGAGGTAGCTCGTAGTAATGCGGTTGATGATAAAGACAAGGACAATAGCAGTGAAGTTAATGATGATGCTGAGTCAGCGATATCCCTGGTGATGCAAAAATCGGATCAAAAATTCAATTTGAAAAGCGAAAATTCAGACGCTTTATCGCAAGTATCGGAAAAAGGAATAAGTGACGTGGCATCGAATGTGCCCAATTCTTTAGTACCCTTAGTAAAAAGCCAATTTAATTCAAGTGAACCTAAATGCAAAATACGAAAAGTAGAAAACATAGTTCAGCGAAGCGTAATAACTCGTAGCTCAAAAATTTCCTCAACTATCAATCATTTAGAAGAAAATAAGACACAATTGATGAATGATAAGATTGATTCGAAAGTATCGGAGCATTCGCAAATGAAAACGGGAATTCGAAGAGCCGACAATTTAATTGCGGAACAAAGCAGGATTACGCGATCAGCAAGTCACTCAAGGACACCTCCACCTAGCAATGACGAGACGATGACACAACTTTCATCAAAGTTGAAGCGACGCTCGGATACTCCTCTTCCGCGACCTATCACAAGATCCACCGTGAACTTTCCTGCGAGACTCGATACGGTATTGCCCAGTCGAGTTGAAAAATATACGACACGGAACTCGAAACAGTATCAAGATAATGGCCTACCGAATTCTCCAATGCCATTCAGACGTAGTAGATCGATACCGCCAATGAAACCGCGGGACTCGAAGGAAGGTTCGATGACAGTCGTCTCGACAAAACGTCCAGACACGCCTCGACCTAACATACCACCCGGTCACAACAATGATCAGGTACATAGGGTGACACGCTCGGGATTGCTCTTGAATTCCACCCTGTCGATGAAGTCAACATCATCACCGTTATCTTCTCTCGCTTCAGCATTTAAAACAAATGTCAAGCGGATACGAAATCCATCAATCAGCAGCGAGAATGAAAACACTGCAAGTGAGAATAGTGGAAGCTTGACGTCGCAGCCCTACGAGAAGCCTCAAAGAACGGCCAAGGTTGTAGCCATTCTCACTTTGGACACAAGGAATACCAGTAGCAAGATCTCGTCAAGTCAGTCCAAATCCAATGTTAATTGCGAGACGAAAATTCAGGATAAGGAATTATCCGTGTCAGACACACTGAGAGAACAAGAGGCCAATCACGAGGACTGCAACTCGTCTGACATAAAGTCCAGAAGGTTGCGTAAAGAAACGAAGCGCGCCAAAACTATATCAAATTCGTTGGAAGACGAGGACGGTTCTAATGATGTTAGCGATGAAGATCCGCAGAAGAGATTTCGTTCCTCGCAGATTTCCCCCTCGCCCTCCTCTTCCGTCACAACGACGCGATCTGAAAAACTGAAGAACACCACAATATCTTGAGCCACGCTGAAGCATCATTGCGGTAATCATCAACGACACAAGCTATTCCGTTGGGAATATAATTGTTATTCGATCAAGCAGTCAAATATATCTACTATTGTGTCTGCTACTCAATCCGCCTATTATGTGCGTGATACCCGGGTTTATGCTTAGCATTTGTCGCATGATAATTCTTGATGCTTTTTTTCATTAATATTCTTTCAATATAAAACATAAGATGAAAGTCTTCAGTATTTATGCATTAATTCTATAATAACATCGAAAATAGGAAATATAAATCTTATTCTCTTAAGAACTAAAGTAAAAGCTTAAATATTTATTTCGTGCACATAGATCTGAAGATGGATCTTTCCATAAATAAAGACAAAAGATCTCTGATTGATATATTATAGAAAATATATGTAAAAGAATTTTTTTATATAAATAATTAAGAATAAAAAATTTAAAAATTAATTTAAAGAGAAAGACAAAATTATTATGTAATCAATGAATAGTGTAAAAAATATGTCTTTTTTTTCTTTGCTTAAAAATTTATGGACTTACAGAAGCACACATATTTTAATTTAGATGAGTTTACTGAATTTTTGTTATTTGTTATAGATTTTTATTTAATTATATATTAAAGCTGATTTTTTATAGAGAAACAAAACATAATTAAGTAAGAAATTGTTATTTAATAGTCGATTTAATGATAAACGTTGAGAGAATTCTAATAAGGGAATAACATAAGTAAGAAATTTCATGGGATAAAGTCTAATCTAAACCTGGTTTGTAGAAACGCCTGTAATTAATTGCGCGTTGATGACGCGTCTTTTGCCCGTACTTATCCTATATTTATCGCTCAGTGACTGTTTGATTCTCCCTTCAGAATAATTATGTGCGGTTATTATAGAAAATAGGAAGAAAAAGAGAGAGAATTTTATAAGGAACAGATATAGGAGGAAAACTTTAGGAAAACTTCTAATATTACATATGAGAAAAATTACATTAGAGATTTTAAATGTGAAAGAAAAAGAAAATTTAGGAAGAAAAAGTTTATGTAAGAGCGACGAAAAGAAGAAATTTTATTGGAAAAAATTATCGATATTCCACAAAAAAGAAATGAAACGGAATCAAATAGACATGTTTAGCGTTAATGTGGGGCACGAGTACGCATCCTCTTGTACATAATCACAGTATAATTATAATAAATAATGTATTTCCTCCGGGTTGTACCGGATAGTACACGTGTAATATTTGTAGCGTTGTAAATTGTACTCCGACTCGCCGCCCCCTCTTCATCACATTTTACTTTATTCGTTGTAAAGATATCATGAATCCGTTTCTCCTGGCTGCACTTTCCGCGATCTATTTTGATCTCTTATTTTTCTGCAAATATGTTTTATTAAATTTAGAATGCAGAATGGGAAAGTGCAGACGATAAGAGGCAGATTTTCAGTCAAGTATGTCTAGCGATTTATATAAACGGCGTGATGAGCGAAATGGACGAGTGTATTATATTAGAAATGAGGATCGAACTCTGATCTCAATCAAGCGGTTCTCTAGTAATGCTAAGCTATTCATACACGTATATTGACAGGCGTCACGAGCAAAAAACGTGATTAAAAAATACAAAGAGTACAGTATATTAAGTACACAATTTGATTCTATTTTCGCTATTTCACGGTAATTTGATTTGAATTTTACTTCTGGAAAAGGTTTATATAATAATAATTTATTTAAAGTAATGAACGATTGGTACTCCCGAAAAGGAAGTATCGAGGCAGCCAAAGTGAGAAAAAGTTTTATTCGTGTCGCCTTGAGCTACGTAATTCACAGGTGGATGACACCTGATTATTATATTATATATACATACTACATGTATATGTAATATATATGTTATATATATTATTGTGTACGGTAAGGATGTCCTTCCTTCGCTCTTTCCACTTGCCTCCTCCAGCCACATACACTCACACACATTCACACAGTAATAATTAAGTTGCGTGCCTGTATTTTGTATGATCGAGCGAGAGTTCGAAGAAGAAAAAAAAAATAAACGAGATATTCCTTACTATATCGAAATGTGTACCCTTATTTCTTGATGCGTTTCCAAGTCTGTGTCGATCAAAGGTTCAGTTCCGTTTTGGTGTCAAATCATTCTCAGCTCAATGTGCTTGTTTATATTTAATCGCGATTTAACGCGAAGAACGACTTTTTCCTTTCGATGTCAGTTTGGTGTGGCAAGGCTATCATGACCGCACATTTTTCGAGAAGATATATATGTACCTTAGTAGGCGTAAAAAGAAAAGAGAGAAAAAGAGCTCCAATAAAATTGTTCCATTAAAATGGCACCAAAACACTGCCTTTGCCATTCCAAACTTGGAGTCCGCAGCAAGATATGAGCAGGCACATGAGTGAGATCATCATACTGCGTCTATTGTGCATTATATATATGTATCTTTCGATCTATACATAATGTTTGTAAAAAAAATTGTGAATACACGCAGTAATAGATATAAAGGAATATATCGTAAAGAACTCTTTCTCAGGATATTTAGAATGAGAGGAACGAGAACCTTTGAACGTTTACGGATGTCCCAGCCTTAATTTTTGCAATGAATTTTGTTTTGTCCATTTTTTTAAGTCCATATTTTCTTAGGAAAAGTTTTAAGGAAATTTATTATTACAACTTTTTAAGATTTGACATCTAATATTTTGGAAATTAAATCTCGAATTAAACTCTCAGAAAGTAAGATGAATCTGAGTAAATATATTTGAATTTATTTTGATACAATTTCTAATTTAAAATTTGTTAATTAAATAACGCGAAAAGTTTTATATCTCGATATTATAATTGAAAGTTTTTTGATTTTGTAATTTTGTAATTATGTATTTTTTGAATCTTTTTAGAACTGGACAAAAATATCGGGAAAAATAGTATCGCTCCTTTCTCTCTTTCTTTATTTTCATTATTTGAGAGTTTATTCGTCGGGTCCGTCTTTCTGTAGTCTCAAAATTATTTATTATATTTTTTGTTATTTGTACGCAGACACATTATCATATTAATTTTAATTTTATTTTGGAAATTTTATCTAGAAATTTTAATTTTATTTATGATTTAAACATGGAATTTTCATGAAAATTTTAGCTTTATTGATAATTGAAAAAATACTCTAAAAATCGTATTAGTAGCACATTGCAAACTTTGGCGAGTACAGAGACGGACTTCATATGAGAGCGAAAATTCTGTCATAAATCGCATATCTCACGTATGACTTTAACATCTTGCAGATTTGGTTATCGGAACACACGATGGAGCAAATGCCAGTAAGTGCAAAATATAATATTTTTTTATTCTTTATTGCAAATCTATAAAGAAATTAAGTAAAGGATGCACTTATCCATTTATTCGTCATTCTGTAATTTGCATTATGATAATTGATATATTTTATTAATTATTATTATTTGATTTATTATGCACCATATAAGAAAATGAACAATTTTATAGGACTTTGTGATAAAAATAGAGTAAAAGTTCAATATTCTTAATTGATAATGAAATACAATAGAAGATTGAATTGTCGAACTTGTTCTCTGAAGAATATTATTAATTGAAACATCTTCTTTTAGATGTGGTGTCCGCCAACACCTCCTACAACGGATAACGATGTGTATATCGATTATTCTCTTGGATTTTTATATGAAAATGTCCCCATGACAGAGGCTCAACTGCCGCCAATTTACGTGAAGAAGGATCGGAATAGAAGCAGAATCGATATTGGTATTACTGATGATGGTGAGTCAATTTGTAGATGATAAAAATTCTTTTCTTTAATAAATGAATGGCTAATAAAATTTAAAAAGCCTGAAAGAGTCGGATAGTATCGATTTATTGCAACATTTACTTAAATAACA
>Ga0157364_1007166_pt1 | contig 11533 bp, 2 predicted proteins | sample AttsexASBM2_FD_111476 | JGI IMG/M metagenome (GOLD analysis project Ga0157364, IMG submission 111476) | Fungus gardens microbial communities from leaf cutter ant in Ribeirão Preto, State of São Paulo, Brazil - Atta sexdens ASBM2 | ecosystem: Host-associated > Fungi > Mycelium > Unclassified ...
AAAAACACTAATAACTAAATTATTAATGTATCCAATTTTTAATTGTATATGACAAGTACTAATTTGAAATATTTTATTGTGATCTTAAAGTTGAAACGCTTAAATTGTGTGCATTTATTTTTATGTGATATTGCAAGTTCTTTTTCCGATTCTAACTTGGAAAATCCGAGAGCTCGAATCCGTGCCGAGCTGGCTCGAAAAGTCAGCCCCGAAATCCGAAACTTCTCCACGTTCTACGGACTGGTATTTCAAGGGGCGCGACCGCGGATAATCCGGATAACGCGATCGTGCCGGACGGAATCGCGAATCGGTTGTATTGGGATCGGAGCCAATCCGACGTGCTGGTAGCTGACAATTGGCGGCGTGGCAATGATTTCCGATGAGCAGGGCCGAGCAGATGGAGATTCTGGCCAAGCAGGACGCACGTATATCGGTTAGTGACAGTGCGAGAAAGGGCAAGTCGCATCCGGCATTTGTGGCTGGCGGTCACACGCGGATTCCGTCCGATTTCCCTCGTTCCACTCGATAATTTTGCAAACAGCCATTCAACCCCGATTCTCGCCTTCTCCTCTGTTCGTGGCTTGTATTTTGCTCCCTTCTCTTGGACAACGTATCTCGAAGCAATAGAAGGAAATCCCACGAGGATTTCCTTTAACCGCGGAATTGCTCGCAGAACCGTCTACTTCCGATTTTAACGAGGAGATACGCGGGACAATCTATTTATATACGTGCAGAAATAGTAAAAGTAAATTATTTTTATAGATAAAAAATTGTGATAGTTTAAAAGATTCTAATCGAGAGACTTGAATAAATATAGATTTTGATGAAAATGATGAAACTTTCTCAGCTTTTACGCATGCATTTTTACTGCGTTGCGATGCGCTTGAGTATGCCGGAATGCCGATAAAAAGACATTAATGAGTGCAAATGGATTCATATATTGGACTTGGAAGAGGAGGTACTTCAGTGCTGTGGCTGGTGGAAAAACAATCGAGAATTGAAAGGATATGAATGTTTAATATCTAAATTCTTTCACCATTTTCGTCTATTTGAAAACTAATATTTATCCCTTCAATTCTCGAATGTAGAATCTCGAATTCTATTTATAATTGAGCCCTTTAATTGACAAGTGGCACAAATTCAAAATTAGGAAAAATATGTTTGTCATGGAAGTAGAAAGTATTAAGAATGTTTATTTTATCTATCTAATTTAATTTACTTTTATTTCGTTTTTATGTTTATAAAAAATAAAAATTAATTTTACATTATAAATAAAGTGACTGTAAAAAAAGCTGGAATAATGACTTAAGTCCAACTTTTTTTTATGGCCACTTTATTTATAATGTAAAATGGATCTTTTATGAATATAAAAACAAAATAAAAATAAATTAAATAATAAAAATAAATTGATAGATAAAACAAACATTTTTAACTTTCTATTTCTAATAACAAACACATTTTTCTTAATTTTGGACTTATGCCATTTGTCAACTAAGGAGCTCAATTGTATTTCTATGAAAAAATGATGTTGAAATCCTGAAACGTGTGATTTATAACTAAATATGCAATCAATTTGATATTCATTACATCACATTTGTAATCGCGATTTAATTGAGATGCTTACAAAAAATTGATGATGGATGGTTATTGATAATTAATTGAATGATTACTAATTACAGTCTATAATTCTGCTGTATAATATTTTCGAATAAAACGTAAAACAATAATTCCCCGTCTGCGAAATTATGGAGTCAAGGCACATTGAGTCTTTATTACACCAAAAGAGAAAAAGAAACAGTAGAAGAGACAGTAGAAAAAGACGTTTCAGACGCGGCGCGATTAAAAAGCATAGAGTAGCCCAGCCGGACGAAAGGATCGAAACGTTCCGATATCACTGCCAGTAATTCCTTGTGGTCAATCATTTTGCAATCGCTGTTATCTCCTATTTCGTAAGAAAGAAGTACATTTTTCTAAGATAGCTGGATAAGTATTGTCCGTGTGGCGGGACAGAAAGATGCTTTCATAAAGCGGTGCTTTTCTTTTTGCGTTTTCTGTGAATCCAATTCTTCCTTCTCCTCTGGTACCTTTACTTTTGTTCGGTTGTATCTTTTCTCTCACCCTTCTTCCAGTCGCTATTTCGTTTTCGAGCATCCTCGAGAATGCGACCATGGATTCTTCACCCGCATTTTTCACGAGTTTATTTTTTCTTACTGCAGAAGTTAATTTTTTTTTTACTTCTTGGTGCGCATTTAAAAACGTTGCAAGTGCATAAAACAGGAACTTGCAAGAATATCTATTTCAAAATTAGTTGTCACCAAGGAAAAGAAAATTTTTAATATAATAATAATTATAATAATAATTAGATTTCTTGTTCTTTAAAACAAGATGTTTTATAAATATACTAAAAAAAAAATACTGAAATTCGAAAAAATTAATTGTTGAATATGTTCATTTGATAATTTATTTACAAATTTATGAACACACGTCGTATCGTCAAATTTAAATCGCCGTAAAGCGTTATCTTGCAGCTGCAAAAGCGCTCCTTGCGAAAGGAGCTCGCGCTTCTCTCTCGGGAATTCGCTCGGAGAACACTCGGGCGAGAATTTCTGGTAGCTGATGGGAAGGATAACTCGTCCCTAAAGTGCAGTAACCTCGGCGAAGGAGTCTTGGGTCCCTGCCTCCCTCTCTCTCTCTCTCTCTCTCTCTTTCACTGCATTGCGCGTGCAAGAAGGCCTTATGACCCATGCAAAATGGATGCATTCCGCTCGAGCCGAGCTGCATCTTTTTCGCCTCCTTCGTTGAGTTACCTACTAAATCGAGCATACCTATAAACCAAAAGCGCGGAATTTCATTTAAATTTTTCGAGATTCAAAATTTCATCTTTCTCACACCTGACCTTTATTTCCTTCAAAGATAATGGGAAGATAATGAGAATACATCTCTTTCACTGCAACTTCCAAAATTTGCGAAGTCAAATTTTAAATTGATCACTCTCATGTGACTCATCGATTCTCATTTACATTTGCTACAATTTAACATTAATTAGATTTTATTTAAGTTTGAATTATTCATAATGTGTTTCTGTGTTAAATATTATTTTGGCTTGAATAATTTCCCCATTATATCAGACAATTTTTTTAATCATCAACAAATATTCTTTTGATCAATTGCAAGAAGAGATTTTATATTATCAGTTATATTTAATTTATTTAATTTGTCTAAAGCCAATTTGTCGTTAGCTTTATAAGCATTTATAGCTTTAAAAGCATATACTGAAAAAAGAGTGATTGCATTAATAGGAAAATGAACAATTCAATTTTGGAATTCTGGAAAATAAATAAATCAAAGTTTTCTAATCTACTAGAATTCTAATCAAGATAATCTGATGTCCAATTATGATGATTAGAATTCTGGTTGATGTGCTCAGCCAGTTCGTTTATTTTCAAAAGTTTTTCTCCTTGTGTATGGCATATCTTTTCTATTCATTCATTTGTTCGATTATTTTTAAGACAGAAGCTAAGTAATTGCCCTAAGAGGCAATTAATCGAAGATGGATCGTAATTGCAAGCAATTTGCCGGGATCGGTCGGCATAAGGTTAAGCAGCTGCTTGTAATATATTATTTAAACGAAACCTTGAAGGCCGCAGGCCCGCAAATAGAATGAAGCGAGCGGTGATCGAGTACCCCTATGCGTTTTCTGAGGGTGCCAGTAGGCGGGCGGTAGTAGTTATATCCGTTTCAGAACCAGGAAAACATCCCCCTCAATGAGACGATGTGGTTACGCAGTTACTTCTCTCCCCGGCACTGTTCTCTTGACTGTACTTACGTGTCTCGAACAGGTTACAAACGACGGGCGCAGTATTACAACCCGCAAATTACGGGGCCTCCCCATTTGTCCTCCCCCCTTCGCCCGTTTCTCCGACTGCAACACAAATACTGGTCCAAAGCTGGTGGATTACACGATTGACTGTGAAAACTGAAAATCTCCTTCTCGTCAGCTTTCTCTCTTTGAACGCGCAGACATTTAACATCTTCGGGATTAAGAAAGAATATTAATTAATTAGTAAATCAAGTAAATTAATTTAAAAGGTAATCGTGAAAGTAAGAATTGATTTGACGATGATCGATAAGAATTATATAAATAGGATGCATTGATGTAACTGTATTTATACATGGAAAAAACGATTTTGCTGAAAGATCTAAAATTTTGGATCTAGGTGTAAAAATAATTTTGTTGAAAACTCAAACAATTCAAGATTGCTGTAGAATATCAAAATTTGTTTGTAACACTGGTCATAACTTTTTAGAGTTTCCAATATATAATAATTATTTCAATGATCCAACAAAATTATTTTCAGATTTGTATTCAACAAAATTTTAGATCTTTCAGCAAAATTGTTCCGTGTAATAAAAAAGTAATTCCTTTTAACACTAATGAATATAATAATATAGTAAAAGAATAATATATAAAAAATATTATAATATTTTTACAATGACTTTTTGTAACAATGACAAAGATTAAATGTAATTGTAATAAAAATCTCCGGGCGAATGAAAATTTGAATGTCACGGAAAAAACACGTGATCACATGTGGAAGCTAAACGGAGGAGGTAGTTCTTCCGTTCATAAATTACAATATTCGTGAGCCACCCCGTCGTTAAGCGAATGCGTGTTTCCCATCGCGCGGTGGCTACGTGTGAAATTCATTTACGGAATTAATACCGTGGATTTGCTAAACGAAGAATTACTGCGTGTCCCGCGTTCGCCTTAATTGCGCTAGCAATACTATTTGCGTCGGATTAGAGATTGGTTCATTTTACATCATTAATTTTTTACTTTCGAATTACCGTATACAATTAATTAACATGTTTATGTCATCAGAGTTTTCCCAACTCTATTTATAATTATATATTGATTACTTTTTTATATAAATTATTTTTTTAAATATTTCGTGCTGTTAGGAATTACGTTATTATTTAAATTAGTCAACTCATAAATTATGTTAATAAATTAAAAGAAAAAATAACATATATAAAAATATAACATTTTTTAAAATATATAATTAATTATATAAATGCTTTTTAAAAGTATGATTTATATTTAATTTTACATTATACGTTGTGATATATTTATAATGAGTCATAAATATCATTTTTACGATGATAAATAGCCGCATGTAAAAGTTTCATTTTGCGCCGCGGTTTAATTTTCCAGAACGTTGAACCCGCAGGATGTTGCCCTCGCGTAACCAAAATCCTCATTTCGCCCCGATCCTTTTCACCTCCTGTAATAACGCAGGAGTCTGCGTATTACGTCGTTTGATTAATTAATTTACGCCGATGAAGCGCCGGATTACTAACCCTCAGGGCTGCAAGCTTTTCCTTGCCTTGTCTTCTTCGCGAAGAAACGAAGTAAACAAACAATTCCATCCGCTTTTTCAGTTGCCATTATACACCTAATGGTGTTAACATTAACCGTGACAACAGTTGCGCAGCAAGCAAATAATTGCATCGTGTAAATTTGCTAAACGGCGTGACTGCCGGTTCACACAAAGGTATATCTTAACTCTCTCGAAATGGGCTTTTCATTTGAAAATTGTGTTCATATAATATGTGTCATATAACATATTTTCTAAATGATTTCATTTACTCTATTATCATTCTTCTTGAAATTTTGTAGCAGTTTAAGTTATGTAGCAAAGAATCTGAATTCCATTTATTTTCATAAAATGTTATCATAAACCAAGATTTATTAGATATTGATTTTATAAAAACTGGATGTATGATGATTATGACAATTTTAATTTCACATAAAAAATAAAAGCAATATATTTATATATTAGGTGTAGTAAAAAGAAATCCATTATTTTTGCATGAAATTGAATGGAAAAATAATGGATTTCTTTTTACTACACCTAATATAAAAATTTTTTTTTCACATATATATAAAGCTTAATATATAGATTTTTATCGTCGTATAAACAACTTTATAAACTATTATACGCTAATCTTTTATTGATAATAATAAAAATGGCTTTACAAAATGAAGAAAAGTTTGCGATAAGAAAAACAAAGGAATAGTCTCTACTGTTGAACACTATTCTTGAGATAACAATGAATAATTGAAGAAGAGACTCCGAAGGGGAGGAACACGCGAGGAGACGTCTAGTATGGGAAACTACTTTCTGTGTTAGAAGGGTAAGAGAAAGCATCGTATTCACGAGAGGCACGAAGGTACAAGCATTAATTTTTGCGAGTGTGAGACTCGAGGGACGAGTTGCATCCACGATGTATCCCGGAGGCTGCGCCGTATTTTATTGCGTGAGGTTTGCAAGTTTACATTACCAAGAGAGGATCTGTTAGTTTCGGTAAGGTAAAGGTTTATAGGGTGGCGAGAAATGTAGAAGTATTCGCGCTACACCGTTATAAATGGCCGCAACAACTGCAGTTGGTCCTAATAAGTAGAATTACAGAGATCTTCTCTTCAGTACAGAGCGGCGTATTAAACAGAATAATCATGTATAAGTGTCATGGAACAAAAAGGAAAGAGCATGCAAAATCAGCACAAATTCTGGAATTTTTTTCAGTATTAAGTATTTATTACATACAAGCATTTTTTACAATATGAAGTATTTGTTTCTTTAGACATGACTGGTGATATTTAGCATTTTTTTTTCGTTATTGTATATTTAGAAACATTCTCTCGTATTCTATTTAATTACCATTATTATTAGGTATTCTTATAGAATAGTTTTAATAGAATCTCAACCAAATCTAATAAAAATAGTATAAGTGTACACATGACGCAGGGATAATATACGGTGTCCAAACGATTAATAAATATTTAAAAGAAGAACTAATATAAATAAGTTTCATACAATAAGTCGTACGAATCGGGCGTTTCCAAGTTCGTTACAGTTGAAATTTTTACAAGACAAACGCAGAAACAATTTCTCATGTGAGAACGGGCGATAAAACATATCAATAAATCTGTCACTTTGCACGGTTTCAGGCTGTGTATACGCTTTTTTTGCTCGATTTTCTTTTTAGTGATCGAGACATTTTCGGCGTATGAACAAGTGACTCGTGATGCAACTCTGTACAAATACGTTCACTCTAACAACTCTCAATAAAAATATATATTAATCGTTCATAAGAAAATATATTGATTATTCACGAATGATAGAATTTTTCCCGGCGCCCGAAAAATAAGTCGCACATGCGAACGAAGAAAAATCTCGAATTAAAAAAATTATTAACGAGAAAATTTGAATTTTATAATACATATCAGTTCGATAAATCCTCTACGCCGATTATGATAAAATGCGATAAAGTAAAGAGCGAGGGGAAAAGGGAGATAAATCTCGCGCGTAAATGTACGAAAAATTGAATAACAAACAATTTGTACACTAATCCTATCATTTTTCTAATGTCGACATTTCTCTCGATTATATTTTTTCGAAATCAGAATAACAGAAATGCTCGTTTCTCTATTCTTGTTATAAATAATTTGTCAAACTCTATCGTGAAATAGGGCGAGCGCAAAATATAAAGCATGCTACCGATATATTCCACGTCTCAGAATTTTTATGTTGTAAATAATGACAAGTAAAACTCACTTTTTGGATGCTGCAGCGATATTCGCTTTTATGTTATGCATTAACGTTGCAATATCGATTATGTTTATCTTCATCGAATAAAGTGCAATTAAATTCCATCCATAGTATCTCTCGCATAAATTCTTACAATTAACGTTACTAGATCACTCACCGTTAACTTATGCAGCGGCTATCTCACAAAGCAATCAGCATTATCATCTTCGTCATCACAGCTAGAAAATTTATGCACGATCCGCGAAAAAACGTAACGATAATGAAGTCTAGCAAATATCTAGAATATATACCAATGTTAAGTAGGCCCTCTAAATGAAATACGATAAAAAAAAAGAAAAAAACAGTAAGATTGCTTGACTAGTGAGCGCACGCCCCAAAATCTGGTATGGAAGAAAAGTTTTCTCTTTTTCTATCTACTTTTCCCCATCTCGTATCTGTAGAATGTCTCTTATGAATCCCCTATTTCAATAACGCGCTTAGATCTACTCATGAAATTGTTATAAGATAGTACCACGCTACGTTATCTTATATGTTAGGGACATTCTCTAATCCATTGTTTTGGCAGATACGTTCTCAGCATTTGATCCAACTTCTATTTTATCTTTCTTTTTCTTTTGCGTCTTGTATATTTATTCGTCATTTACTCTCTGTGCAATTTCCAATTTTGTCATCTCTATTGATTAACGCCTCAAAAATCTTAATCTACACACGCATGTATGTGTGATAAGAGCGAAGTCGTGTGTGTATATGTGTGTTTGCGTGTGTATGTGAGAGAAAAAAAATAATTTTGTCGATTCGTTATCGTAAAATATGTCCGTAATGAACATCTGAAAATGATGTGTTACAAATAGGCCTCAATCCCCTTCCTTTAGAAAGTTACATTTGTCTAATAGCGTACGACACACAGATTGAGTGTCCATACCTGCTGTTGCGTAATAATAATCAATTAACATTATATATTATTTTACACTTCCTTCTTCCCGGTGACGACGCTTAGAGCTCGGCATGATTGTGAGGTACGGGGATAGTCTTTGCGCCCTCATTCTCGCTTCACCGAGATATCCCCTTTACACATGATACGTCGCGCGACGGCGGTTATTTACATTATCATAAACAACAACGTCTCGTTTCGAATGTTACCGCTCGCTATGAGCAATTCGGTTGCCCAACTGCTCGTTTTCTGTTCGTCCGGGAACGTTTAAGAGACACCTTATGATAATAGATCTGCAAAGAAAAACAGAGACAGCATTTATACAAGAGTATGTATCTAGGTATTTTCGATTAAAATGTATTATCCATTTATAGTTGTAATAATTGTAGATTCTATAAAATCGCGATTTCAGTTTTCTTTATTAAATAAAATCTAATGATTAAAAATGTAAAGACCTTGATTTATATACCTGGTACTTGATTGTTATCCTGTGGCTTGTTGATGAAATTGTCCTGGAACGGATTAATATTGGCATTAGTAGCAGCGGGCACGAACCCCATCGGAGTAAACGGCATCGCTGCCGGATTCAGATTGGAGTTGAGGGTATCTTCATTCGCCCGATTGGGTGTCAGTTCGAGTATTGGCCCAGTATCGTAGCCGGTACTGTTATTACTCAGAGTATCGAAGTCCGACAGGTCTAACAGGTTGGTCACGTTGTTTTGCTTGCTACAAAATGAGTCAAATGAAAAACATACAAAAACTAAGTTGGTAGCCAGACATACGGATTAGGGACTACGACTTAAGCGACTATTTACGATCACTAACACGGAATCGCCGCCGCTAAATTAGCTAAGCCGATTGCGAACGATTCATTAACACCTTCAGTTGAATCACTAAAACGAAATGAAACGGATTTTGTCGGATAGGAACATAGTTCGCGATTCTATATACATCTAAAAAACGTCACCAACTGAATGATATAAAGCTAGATAAAAATAACTAAATAACGCATCGGATAAATATAAAGCGCTTATGCGTCAATTGTTCTGCGTTATTGATCATATAACTGCTTCTCGAATTACAGACTTTAAATACCTTGAGGGGGCAACTATTTTGATGTAACTATATAAATAACTATTATAAGCGATGAAGTCTGATAGAAATTGCTTTTATGCGTAGCAGTACTAACCAAGAAGGTCGACAACCTTTTGCGGTCCTTTGTAATATCCAATATATATCTTTCGTCTGTTTTTGATCGAATAAAAAAATTTATTAAATATAATTTACGTATATTATTCTGTTGTTGGATCGCAACAGGTTTCTGTTTAAATAACTACGGGAACCAATTAGTTAAATTGATATACACGTGTCAACTGTGTAACTATAATAATCATAGCTTGCTAGAACATATTACAGCAAAACAGCAAATATAGATCTAATTTACATAAAAAATTGAATCACATTCGATCGAATCACACTCGTCGGATTAAGATATTAGAGAAGAAAATTCATGCCACATTTGATTTTTTCTTCTTTCGTTTATTTTCCTATACGGGTACCTTTGTGTAGGATTTGTGGATGTGGTGTGCGTGAAGAGACGTTTTCTCACGAAAAAGTACTATATCGGAAAATGTGGAAGTAAATAGTACATAGCAAAAGTAGGCAGTAAGTTGACATATATCGCGCTTGGTATACAATACACACAAGCATGAGGAATTCAGACAATCATTGTGCAAGGAAAAGAACAAGCCACACCATATCAACATTAGTTAACATGCATTGGTGATTTGTTACGAAAATCAGTCGCACTTACGGTACACTGGTCAATAAATGGAAGAACACTTTTTATTAGTACCTATTAGTAATTGAGGAGGAAAGATCAAAGAGAGATACTCAGCAAAGATGATATTTATAAATTATTATACTATATATTTATTATATGAAATGTTGCATTTAATGTAACTGCGATACGTCATTATTTTACTACTTTGCAAAAGTCATGTTAGCATTATTCATCCTTACTGAGTTGGTATAGTGTGAAATCACAAAACGAAACTTTTCGATGACTCATTAGATTTATGCCGTTTGTTTCTCTTTACATTATATATATATACTGAGATTTATTTGTCCTATGTGATTTAACACTAAATGTATTCTGCAGTTTTGTTAATATTTTTTTTAATTTCATATTTTGTGTACGATATTACATAACGTTCTTCCACTCGTTTACATAATACCTAATGACGATCGAAGTACGCGATTCTCGTTATCTTAGACAATCTAGCTAAAAATAGTATGTAAATTGTCGTAATACATAGCTGAATATCAATTATAAAATATATGTAACTATTACAATAGGTGATATACAATATACATTCTCATATTTGCAATCTCATTATCACCGTGATAGTAATGTTAGTCTCATAATTTATTATTGATTAATATGTTGCTAATCGTGCAACTAATCATATCATAAACGGTGAGACGCAATGGCGTGCTTATTATGCTCGTCAACCGTTATTCTGACTACTTTTGCAATGTACAATACGCATGGGTTACTCAGAATATTTGCATGAAGCGATAAATGTTCGGTGAAATTAATTTCGATAGGCAGTTCCTTCCTGTAGATGTCTTAGGAAAGCGCAGTATATAAACTTTTTTACTAAATAACCGTTTATTATAATAATGTACATATTGTTCATTTGCTATAACAATATAACAAAAAATTATTTTTTAATTAATTGTAAAAAAACAGAAAAAAATAAAGAAAAAAAAGAAAAAATATATACTTTAAAAGTATATACATACTTTTATTCCTTTACGATCAGTTCTTACATAAAAATTTCATTTCAAAATTAATATTACCTACAAAATTTTATTGATTCAAAACATTCACTTATTTATTAGAAAATTTAGTATTTTGAGTTGTATCTTTGCTGCAACAAATGAACGATATATACATACACACACACATATATATATATATATA
>Ga0157364_1007167_pt1 | contig 11531 bp, 5 predicted proteins | sample AttsexASBM2_FD_111476 | JGI IMG/M metagenome (GOLD analysis project Ga0157364, IMG submission 111476) | Fungus gardens microbial communities from leaf cutter ant in Ribeirão Preto, State of São Paulo, Brazil - Atta sexdens ASBM2 | ecosystem: Host-associated > Fungi > Mycelium > Unclassified ...
CAAGTGGAGAGCAACCAGAGGAGTTGGAGATGTTTTCAAATTGTAAGTATCCACAAATTCCGAGTCTACAAAACAATAAGTAGACCCAGAGTTAATGAGAGCTTAGAATGGGATTTTATTAAGGTGATCCTAATCAATGATCAAGGAAGAAGTAAGGGAAACAAAGAGTGAATGAGGATTGGAAAGAGTAGATGTGTTAAGTCAAACAGGACTCATTACTACATAGAGAGGTTCAACATAGCCCTCAGTCTATACAGAGTCCTGAGAGTCACTCTCTATTTTTCTGAGGATTTTTTGAAAGCAGTTGCTGAAGCATTGTGGCCCTTGGGAGTGACTATAGTCTGCTTCTTAGGACAGAAGTCCAAGTTGGAAGTAAGTGCTGATTTGGTGTGTCGCTGTTGAATACTAGAGATCAAGTTCAATAAGAATTATCTTTGTTGATTATCAGACTAGCAAATTACAGTATAACTACTAGTTGTTATATGCAAGTCCATCCATCTGGAAATTACATCCCTGCGGTGAAATCATCTCCAAAACATACAAGCCTGCCTTCTACAGCGGCCATCTTTCTCATAACACATCTCATGGCAGTGCTGTAACCATTCCAGGTATTCCATCTTCCATGGCAGAGATACTCCTATTCAACTCAGTCTTCTATAACAGAGTTACTCCTGTCAGTGTCTCAACACTGAAACCTTCACTTGGAGTAATAGGGGTTTTACCACTGAAACCCCAAGCATCTCCTATAATATCTGTTTGTATATAAGACTAGTAGTTACACTGTAATTCACTAGTCTGATAATCAACGAAGATAACTCTTATTGAACTCAATCTCCAGTGTTCAACAGCAATACACCAATTAGCACTCACTCTCATCTCAGACTTTTTCCCATTATCTGAAGTTGCAACCATGTAGCAGACAGACAGCACAACACATAAGCTGAATCCAAGGCCGTTCCACAAGTCTACTCATCTCTGAGTCCATTCTGTAGACTTTCACCCCAGTGTGAACCATGCTTGACACTAGTCTTATATACAAGTTCATACTATAGGAGATGTTTAGAGTTTCAGTGATGTAGCCCCTATTACCCTGAGCAGAGGTTTCAGTATTGAGACACTGACAGAAGTGATTCTGTCATGGAAGACCAAGTCAAATAGGAGTATCTCCATCATGGAAGATGGAATACCTAGATGATTCCATCACTACCATAAGGGATATTGTAAGTAAGATAGGCTTTATTTGGATTAGCTGTTGACAAGGAGTATACCACAGAGATGTGTTTTCTGAATGAATGGACTTAGCATATAACACTTTGCAAACACATGGCCATTTCTTTATCTGTAATCTGATATCAATCTAGTAATTGATCTTCACTCACAAGAGTTCATTCTATGCTTTCTATTTCCATTTCTATGGCCACTTCTTCCTGTTCCTTTATTTTAAACTCTATTAGCTTCTAATCTGATAGGTACTTGCCTTATTCAAATATTTAAATATGTGTAACTCAGTATTATAAGTGTCTGCAATTCATAGCCAGTTATTTGCAAGTGGTGTTTTTTGTCCCTAGAAATACCTCCTATTCAAGATCTAGTTTGGTTAACAGTTACTATACTACCCCTCAACTGCTATTTGCCCAAGAGAACCTGAGGCATTATCCATAAGTATAAGATCTTCTTGCTAATACCTTCAAAGAGGTTTTATATGCTCAAAACCTTAGAAGATTACATGTTTTCACAAAAAAGTTTTTTCTAGTGTCACACCATTAACAATACAAATCTTATTTTGACCATAAAACAAAGAAAAAAAGAATTGGACAAAGAAGTACCACAAAATAATTCAAGAACTGAAAATTATCCAACTTCAACCTTAGAATATTATCAAACTAGCAAACACAGCAAACAATCAACTAGCAGATATCGAAACCACTTTACTATAAGCAAGTAAAAATTAAAAACCACAAGTAGGTAGAGATATCTATAGTATATCTGAAGAAGAGCAGAAAAAACATTCAGATACTACAAAATGTATATCAAAATTCATATTGAAACACATCACAATCCATAGATATAGACAAAGAAAAACAAAGAGAAGGCATCATCCAAGATGAAAAAGTGTTGTTGTATAAACTATACAATATCCTTATTAAGTTCAAGTAAAACACTATCTCTAAATGACTAGATGTTACAAGACAAAATTAATAATCTGAAAAATACATTGAAAATATTGCAATTATCTGTTAAAATGACCCTATTCACTCCTTTAAGTCATTAAAAAACTATTCAAATTAATGGAGAAAAGAATAAGATTGTCAGGTATAGTTCACACCAGAAGGTGAAAGTCTATAGGTTTGGCTCAGAAATGCATAGAGTATGGAAACTCCATACAATGAGCTCATTAATGTGGACTTGTTAGAATGACCTTGGCTTCAGCTTATGTGCTGTGTTATCTGCCTGCTATATAGTTGTAACTTCAGATAAGTGGATGAAGTCCAAGATAGAAGTGAGTACTGATTTGGTGTATTATCATTGAATCCCAGAGATTGAGTTCAATAAGAGTTATCTTTATTGATTATCAGACTAGCAAATTACAGTGTAACTATTAGTCTTATATACAAGTCAGATATATAGGAGATGCTTGGAGTTTCAATATATCACCCTAAATAGAGGTTTCAGTAGTGAGACACTGACAAGGATCAGATAGAAGAACTCTACCATAGAAAACCAAGTTCAATAGAAGTATCTCTGTTATAGAAGACTAAATATCCAGATTGTTGCATTACTGTCATAGAGATGTGTTATAAGAAGAATAGCCATCATGAAAGATAAACTTGTCTTAAAGATATTGTAATGACCACACTACCATGGAAACATATCTTCAGAATATGTGGACTTGACATATGACAAGAATGTATTGGAATAACATCATATATCAATTTTTGCAACAAAAGCATAATGCAGATACTAGTTATTGAGAAATACCTATTAAAATCTATACAAGAGGACTACTGCATGAATTATTTTTCATAACTGACTCCATACAAGAACAGCTCATCATAGAACCTACCAAAAAGATAGTAGTAACATATGCATTTGAAGACTTAACTTTGATGGATTCATGAGAACATGAACATTAAAACAGAGGTATTGTTATGATCACTATAATCTATACCTCATGTTCTACAGATGTTTGTAGGTAAACACTTATATTGAACATGTGTTGGAATTTATTTCATTTTGTAACTCATATCTAACTGTACCTTGTATTATTCTGATGTCTTATCAGTCAGCATCTCATGCAGTAGTAGAGGCTTTATTATGTTCTCTTCATTCTTTTCTCATTCTTTTCTCAAGAACATTTAACCTATTTCTTATGGTTATTAGGTATATATAGTTGTAAGTATTCTTATGCTTTACCAATTGATCATATTTTCTACTCTTACTCAAGTCTTTGCTTAAGTTGTAACCTAAGTCAAACTCAGGATTGTAACAATCTGCATCAGAAGAGGTTGGAGAATACAAATGAGGGAAAGAAGATTATCTGTTGGTTGAGACAGATATGGTTAGAAGACAAGATATAACAAAGAGTGTGTTTTTATCTTATCCTTGAAATCTAAGTCATAACATGATCCATCCTCAGATAAGTATTATACTTGATCTGATATGACTCTTCTATATAACATCCATAGACTTCATCTATCAAGTGTGATTCATCTATAACATGGAAACAGAGTACAAAAGTTGTCTAGCTTATCCAAAACATATCCAACTTAGGCACAGAGGTATTAGACATATTTGCTTCAATAGAGTAGGCTTGTTTCTTTCAGCAGTACAATAGAGTAGGTATAACCTATAAGAATAATACTTGAGATAATGTAAGAACTAAGGTATACATTGTAATACACAATAGTTTATATAAGAAGTAGATAGCAAATAATGTTTATAGAATTGTTAGATGTAATTCATATCTCATTATTCAAGATCCAGTAAGACATCTTGGAAGTTCAAATATATTAGATAATATATTATCTGAGAACATGGAAGATGGGTTAGAACAACCTTTGGCTTTAGCTTGTTACTATATCTCTACTAACTATACTAGTTGCATATTTTGAAAGTGAACTTGGAGAGACTTAGTAGGTAAAGACCACCAAATAGTAGCAAGATGTATTATTACCAACACTGAAAATAGGTGTCAGTTTTAGTCAATTTTGAGAATAATTAATACTGTTAGAATCAAAGATGGTAGACTTAATGTTTTTTTTCTAATTTTTATTTATTTTTATTTTTATTTTTTAAACTTAAGATTAGGAGTCAACATGACATCACATGTAACTGTCACAAATTGTTACATATTAGTCACAAGTTATAGTTACATAGAATATTGTAGAGGATCCTAGAATAAGATAATGTCATACAGTATATATTATACATGTTGACTTTAAGAAAAACACATTATTATGACCTTAAGTTTGGCTCAGGTTGCAACTCAGGCAAAAACTTGAGTAAGAATGAGAGATGAAGTCAATTGGTAAAGCATAAGGATACAAAGTAGTATCTACAGCTATATATACCTATAACTATGAGTAATACATATATTAGTATATGAGAAAATAGCAAGGAAAACATAATAAGGCCTTGACTACTATATGAGGCACTAACTGATCATACATGTGGATAGCACACAGTACAGCTGATTATTGAGTTATAAAAAATTACTTCTAATATCTATTATCTATGAATGAACCACCTTGTAGACATGAGGCATCAACCATAACAATACTCCAATTTTAGTATTTATGTCCTCATAAACTAGTCTAATAATACTAAATCTCCAACTCTAATTGGCTCATCCCTAGTATATTTATATTCAAACATAAGTTATCACAACTTATACCAAATAATAAAACAACAATAAAAACAGCTTGTAGCAATGCAGGCACAAATCCAATCACTGTTAGCAGCAAGAAGAGTGGTAGGAGGGCAAGTAGCAGTAGCAAAAGAAGGCTTCCAACTCCAATACTAGGTCAAATATAAAAGTAGCAAAGCTACAAATATTTGATAGGACTACAAACAAGGTTTTGAAATTTCTGACAGCTTGTAGACTATACATAAGAATAAGAATGAAAAATGCAACAGTGAAAGAACAAGTATAATGAGTATTATTATATGTGTAGGGAAGATCAGCAGATATCTAAAAGTAAAATATAATAGAGAATTTGGCAAGGGAATTATTAAATTACAAAGTAGTATTATTAGACTACCCTTCCTACAGTTGCATTCCATTCCTTTTCTGCAAAAGCCTGAGGTTTGGGTTATGTACTTACTATAATGGTATCTTTTCATTTTTCTCTAAATCTCTGACTCATACCACTTCTTGGTTGACTCTGGGTCTACTAATCCCTCTATAAGTTCTGAATTCCCTTATACTCCCTTCCTTGGCATTTCTGCCATCTCTGATATTGAACACTGTTTTTTTGGGTGATTTTTCACACCAACATTCTGGAAGCTGTTACTATGCCTATTCTGGTGAATGCATGAATCTGGACTTACTGTTAGGTGCAGTTTGCACTTGAGGGTAAAAGTCCATAAAAGTGGCTCAGACATATACAAAGTATAGAAACTCTATGTAATAAGCTTGGTAATGTGGGCTTGTTGGAACAACCTTGGCCTCAACTTATGTGTTGTGCCTCCTATAAGCTGTGTGGTTGTAATTTCAAAGGATGGTCTTGTAAAAAGTTATAAGGAGAGAAGTAAAGTGTGTTGCTATTAACACTAGAAATTTAGCATCAACTTTAGTCAATTATTAGGCTAGCTATTACAAAGTAATCACCAGCCTTAAATACATAAAATAACAAAAGGAGTAATTAAAATAGATCTCTAAGCAAGTGTTTTAGCAGTAAAACACTAAATAAGAGTTTAGATTTGGTGAGGAAAAAACTCTATATAAAATCTGAGTAGTTTGAAGAAGATAATTAGGCAACAGAAACAGATAACCATGGATTTTGACTCAAATAAAGCCAAATAACCATGGAATTTCAATAAGATTAAGTCTATTATAAAGTACCAAACCTCCAACAGAGTTTTGGGCATAGATAAAGCTAAATAACTGCAAGTATTTGATATTATATTAAAGTCAGACATATCTTGGACATGTTTTGGAGTTTAGAATATGACAGTATACTCCCCTTAGGACTGAGCCCTCAAAGTTCTATAGAATTTGTGTCACAAACTTCATTCAGCTTGTATCTCTACAACTAGTGGACCAATTTTCACAAACTAAGTTGTACTAGAAAGCCCCAAATGAAGGCTATCTGTACATATATGGGATGTACAAAAGTAACAACAAACAACTAAGATATAAGATCATCAGTAACTGTAAAATCTCATAAACAGCTGAACAAATTCATATAATTAAACTTGTATTGGAAAGTACTTATCAAACTGTTTCCAATGATATATGGTATATCTCATGGTAATAAGTATTCATAGAAATACAAGCATATCAATGTAGTGATATAATTGATTATTTTCTAAAATTAGCCTAACAGCTGCTATGACAAATAACAGCTCCCATTAGGTACAAGTTTTAATCATGTAATGGAAACAGCTTGTATATATATATGGACCATGTTACAATTGATACCTCATGTTTTCAGCATAGACTAGGGCACAGGGCAATAACAATATAATCAGCTGCACTGAAGTAGTCTCAGTCAGTGCCTCATATAGTAGGTGCTGTATCCTTGCTCTTTCCACATTATTCTATAACTCAGTTACCTTGTGTACCATGGATTTTTTTCTCATGTTAGCCTCATATATATAGCATAGATATATTTCTGTATCTTTATACTTTACCAATTGCACAAATTCCTTCTCTTACTCTCAAGTCTTTGCCTAAGTGTAACCCAAGCTCCAAGCTAAGGTCATAACAGACTATTACTCTTTTGTATATATATCTTAATCATCATTGTTATTATTATTGAACTTTTTAATCACTCCTAAACCTCTGAGGGTACACCCAAGATTCAGATATCACAAAATAAACTACTTATTTATTTGTGATAATTTGATATGGACTTTGGAAGATGGGTAAGAGCATAAACATAGAAGAAGTATGTTAAAAGGAGATAACCAAGAACAAAGAGTTTGACAGAACAAAAAAAGTCCAAAATTTTACAGAGTTTTTCAGAGTTTGTCAGCTGAGAAGAGTTTTGTAGCTTGTAGTACCTATTAATAAGTGACCTAGAAAATCAATTGGGTATGAAAGCCCAACAAATTGTGTTTTGGGTATAGAAACCTAAGAAGAACAGGTATACAAAATTTCAAAGTGCTATATAAATAGAATTAAGAATATATTCTAGAAAACACTCAAAAATTTATGCAAGAAGCATCTCAAAATCAATCTGTGCCTCTATTGTAGTGTAGAAGACCACAAGTTAGACTTCTGTCCTAAGAAACAGACTATAGTCACACTAAAAGGCTGTAGTGCTTCAGCAACTGCTAATTCTCTAGCAGCTACTTCCAAGAAACCTTTGGAAAAATAAAGAGTAACCTCCAGAACTCTGTACCAACTAAGAACTGTATTAAACTTCCTTATACAGCAATAAGTCCTATCCAACTCAACACATCTACTCTTTCTGATTTTCACTCCCTTTTTGTTTCTCTTACTTCTTTCTTAATCCTTGGTCAGGATTACCTTAATAAAATCCCATTTTGAGCTTTTGTTAACTCCAGATCTACTCATTGCTTTGTAAACTCAAAATTTGTGGATACTCACCACTTAAAAACATCTGCAACCTCTCCAGTTGCTCTCTGCTTGTTTGATGAACTATCAGACAACACTATCTCTGAAATTGCTAACTTGTCCATGATTTTCCCTACCAGTAATTGTATGACTCTAGACTTCTATATCACTTCACTTAATTCTTCCTGCTCTTTGGTCCTTTGATACAACTGGCTTATCTAACATAATTTACTGATTGACTGGATAAATAGGTTAATCAACTTCTGTCCATCTTTGCAGGAGAATCTTGCTCCCTCTCACATCATGGCCAACACTCTATTAGCATCTCTATTATTTTCTAATACCTCTCTACAATTATCAGATTCTATAATTTCCATATCCATATTCAAAACCTTTGTCTTTATCTCTAAGTGACCTAACATTGCTATTATTGGTGCTGCAGCCTTCTTGCATGCATCAAAACTTCCAGACTTTAACAAGTTTTAACTCTGTCTTTACTTTTTGGATATTCAGACTAACTTTGCAAAACTTGCAAAGGCTCCTGACATTTCTAATGTCCCTTTTGAGTATTACAAATTTGCTAATGTTTTCAGCAAAACTAAGGTTGAAGTACTTGCTCCTCATTATCCTTATGACCTCCAAATCAATCTGGAAGAGGGTGCTTAACCTCCAGTTAGCCTTATATACTCTCTTTTGACATCTGAACAAAAAGCTCTTAAGGAATTCATTGAGGAAAACCTCAATACAGGTTTCATTTGACTAACCTCCTCTCTACATAGTGCACTAGTCTTATTTGTCAAGAAGAAAGATAGTTTACTATGCCTCTGTGTCAACTTCCACAGTCTTAACCATATTTCTAAAAAGAATCACTATCTACTCCTACTTATTTCCAATCTACTAGACTTACCTCACAAAGCTTGAGTATATACAAAGATAGATCTTCACCATGCTTACTATTTGGTTCACATAGCCAATGGTGATGAATTGAAGACTACTTTTAGGACCTGTTATAGATCATTTGAGTGGTCTGTAATACCTTTTGGTCTTACCAATACTTCTGTGGTCTTCCAGCAATTCATGAACAATCTTTTCTCTAATCTTTTGGATATCTGTATCATGATCTATCTGGACAATATACTCATTTACTCAAATAACATGTCCAAACATCACTGGCATATTAAGAAAGTACTCAAGCATCTCTGCAAGACTAGTCTTTATGCTAAATCTAACAACAAAGTAAAGATTATTCAAGACTAGCCAGAATCTAAGAAAATCAAGAATATTCAATCCTTCTTAGGTTTTGCTAACTTCTATCACTGGTTCATCTTCAACTACTTGGACATTGTCATTTTATTAACATGTCTTACCTAAAAGAACATTCTTTGGAAGTTCAACTCCTCTTGTTATAATACTTTCAACTCTCTCAAAAAGGCATTTACTTCTGCTTCTATCCTTACTCATTGGATTCCTGATGCTCAACTTATTGTGGAAAATGATGCTTCAGACTATACTCTTACTACAATCTCTTCCATTGTTAATAAAGAAAGTGAAGTTCATCCAGTCATCTTTTACTTCTACACTTTTACTGTGGTAGAGTTGAATTATGACATACATGACAAGGAATTACTTGCTATCTTTGAAGCTTTCAAAATTTGGTGACACTATCTAGAAAAAGTCCAGCCTATCCCATCAACATTGTTACAGATCACAAATACCTTACATACTTTTCTACTATCAAGGTATTGATCCAAAGGCAAACATAGTGGTCCAAGTACCTCTCTCAGTTCAACTTTGTTATCAGGTTCTATCCTAGTCATCTTGGCACCAAACTAAATGCTCTTACTAGACAGTGGGACATCTATTATAAAGAGGGAAATACTGGTTATGCCACAGTCAACCCTCACAACTTCAAACCAATCTTTACTCAAAAACAACCTGTAGCCTCCATATAAGCTACTATCCTCCTCTTTTCTTTTTTTTTTGTACAGCTACAGTTGTTAATCTAGACACACTGCACTGAAATATTCTTTCAGCTCTTTCTAGTGATCCAGTTGCTACAAAACATATCTCTACAAATGGCCAATAGTATATGGACCCCAACAGTCTTCTTCATCTTGATAATAGAATTTATATACCATCTGCTGGGAATCTCTATATACATGTTCTCTGGTATAATCATGATCATATCCTTACCAGACACTTCAGCCAAAACAAAATACTGGAACTCATTCACTAGAGATACTCCTAGCCCAGCCTCTATACTAATGTACAACAATTCCATAAGTCCTATATTACTTGTATACATTCCAAGCCACAACATCACAAGCTCTACAGATCTCTCAAACAACTTCTTATTCCTGAATGACCATGGAATTCTATTTCTATGGACTTCATCAAGAAACTCCTGTTATCCTCCAGGTTTGACACTATCTTGGTCATAGTCAACTAGCTCACCAAGCAGGTGATCTTTATCCTTGTCCATAACATCATCATATCTGTGGACTTAGTATGTCTGTTTGTCCTTCATATGTTCTCCAAACATGGAGTTCCTTTCTATATTATCTCTGATAGAAGTCTGGAGTTTGTATCAAACTTCTTCCATCCTTTAGACACTGCTTTGGATATGTAGCTTCACTTCACTTCAGGTTACCACTCCAAAGATGATGGACAAACCAAACACATGAACTAGACCTCAAGCAATATCTCTGTATATATTGTAACTACCAGCAAGACAACTAGTCTGAACTTCTACTTCTTGTAGAGTTCACTTACAATAATACTCTGAGTGCTACTACTGGTGTTTCTTTATTCTTCACTAATAAGAAATATCATCTGAACACGATATTACTTCAACCCAAGCCTACATAGATCTTGATAAACTACAGAGTGCCCTCAAAGCTGAGATCTCCACAGCCCAACAGCATTATCAGAAGTCTGCTGATATGCAATGTTCTCTCATACCTAATTTCAAAGTAGGTGACAAAGTCTTTATTAAAGCTCAGTTCTTCAGAACTACTTGGCCTTCAAAAAAGCTTTCTGAAAAATATCTCAGACTCTACAAAATCATTTTCTAGCCTAGCATACTATTATTCACTCTTTGCCTTCCAGAGTCTATGTGCTCTAGTATATCTCATAGCAATAAGTATTCATAGAGATACAAGTATATCAATGTAGTGATATAATATGTGATGGAAACAGCTTGCACATGGACCATTACTCTTTTATATATATCTCTGTGTCTAAGAGTTAGATCTTAGACTTAACAATATCAATTATTTCTGTTGATACTACTCATCACCTATTATCATTATCTCCTTATACTGAACCTCTGAAATATCATTAAGTTCAGGCATTACAACTAGTAAGTAGTTCATTTGTGATAATTATTCTAATAGGAGATAGACAATAGGGTTCTCTCCTCTATCTCTTCCTGACTTTCTTCAAATACATCTTCAGACCCTTCCTCATTGTTTCTGTTTTCTTCCTTAATTTTCTCATCACTATTCTGCAGATCCTCCTTCAAATTCCATCTCTGATCAACTACAGCCTGTCATATACAAGTCCATCTGTCCGGAAACAACGTCCCCGCGGTGAAATCACTTCCGAACCATACAAGCCTGCCTTCCACGGCAGCCACCTTTCTCGCAACATGTCTCATGGCGGTGCTGCAACCCTCCGGATATTCCGTCTTCCATGGTGGAGATACTCCTATTCAACTCAGTCTTCCATGACAGAGTTGCTCCTGTCAGTGTCTCAACACTGAAACCTCCACTCAGGGTAATAGGGG
>Ga0157364_1007170_pt1 | contig 11529 bp, 7 predicted proteins | sample AttsexASBM2_FD_111476 | JGI IMG/M metagenome (GOLD analysis project Ga0157364, IMG submission 111476) | Fungus gardens microbial communities from leaf cutter ant in Ribeirão Preto, State of São Paulo, Brazil - Atta sexdens ASBM2 | ecosystem: Host-associated > Fungi > Mycelium > Unclassified ...
ATATATATATAAAACAGTCAATAAATAAAACATTAATAATCTAATTTCTAATTCGTGATCGTTATAGTAATATCTAAATAAGTAAAATTCTAATTTACTTGCAGTACTTCGTGCTGCACCTAATATGGCACCTAATATAGACTCACATAATGCTATCAGCTTTTACTAATTGTAACTTGTCAACATCCCTATATGTTTAAGATGTTTACTACCGAACTTATAGGTCCCATTAGTTAGAGTAAAGTAATAAAAGATGGATTTTTCTCTCGAAGATTGTTAAAGTCTCTTCGACATTTTTGAATGAAATATTTTGCAATAAGATGATACAAGCAGAAGCTCAATTTCCCTTTGATTACTCTCGGCAGAGTTAGGGGGAAAGGGTAAGAATTGGTGTACCCAGGTCGAAAATATTTCCGCGTTTCATGGATACACTCGATGGATCAGAGCCTTCTTTATCTCTCTCTCTCTCTCTCTCTCTCTCTCTGTCTCTCTCTTCTCGCATAATGAACCTTGTTCCCATCGTTTCTAATTGTCAACCACTGGCACGTTATTTACCCCCTGAGCGAGGCGAGTTATGAAAGGGGGACGACGCGAGACTCATCTCCACCTTCTCCATCCCTCCCGTAAGTACGGGCCGGCACACGCCTTTGGCACGGGCGCCGCGCTTGTATCCGTGGTGACAATGCAAACCGAAACAAACACTTAGCGGCACGTGAGCGGCACGTGACCGACAGGATATATTACATTCCGAATGCACACACACTTGACGGACGATTAAAGGGTGTTGCACGCGCGAAGAACCATGATCGTGACAACGATATCCTCCTACCCTCTTGTTTCTTCCGTCGATCTACCTACTAATCGTGCTCGTTGCATATCAAGACGCTTGTAACATATCCGCCATGTGTATCTTTTATATCGAAAATTTTACTACTAACAATAAGTTTAATTAAATTAATTGTCTGCAATCATATGTTTATTCCGTCTGCAGTCTGGATCTTTCAACTGAAATGTTAAAAACTTTATTTAATAAAAATTAAATTTGAGTAAAAGTAAGGAAAAAATAGAAATTTTTATTTATAAAATAATTAAAAATTTATCAGTAAGAGATCGGACTCCGTCCTCTCTCTTTATTTTGAGGAAATTTGAGAGTAAAATTTCACTTATTAAAAAAATCAGACGAGGGAACGTAAATGGTCGATTAAAATTATGTTGTAATTACAGAATAGGAAGAAATATAATGAATGATCAATCAAGCTTCAATTTCAGGAAATTATTCACTCTATATAATTTAAATTTACACACACATAGTATAATTATTGTTTTAACTAAATTAGAATTATATATTCTTATCCTAATCGGAATTTTGTTAACTTCTAAGAGCGAGAAATTTTTTTAGAAATTTCTAATTACAGATAATGATTCTATTTTAATTAGAAGCTCGACAATGTAAATGAGTACGCTGAGATCGCAATCGTCTGGATTACACAATGCGCGATAACGTTGCAGTAACAGTTATAAATCGTTATGTCTAAGATTGTTGTTTGATAAATTGCGCTAAGATGCGATTTCTATCAATGTAGATCAACTTTAATCTCGAGTTAAGTTACATATTTCTTCTCTGATTCTTAGAAAATTAGAACAAAATAAAAAGTAAATTAAATCTAGATTAAAATGAATCTATATTGATCTAAGAAATGGACATAAGTCGAATTCTTCTAGCTTTTAAATTATTAGTAAATGTTTATCTATGATTTAGTGTCTATCTACCTACCTTTGAATACGCATTCTCTCCTCGACCCTGGACTCCTCGACCCTCTTATCACACGCGCAATTATTTTATCGCGCGGGCGATAATGCGTTTACCTTCGTGCAACGTTTAAGATAATGCAATAATAGTTGCTTTTAAACTGTAGCATCATTGTTATTCGGAGCACGTGTAAATCTTACGTACACGTGTCGTAAATCTTTGCGATCTAACGTAAGTCTTCGTAACTTCAACGATTTATAATTTGCAATTTGCTAGTTGCGATTTGCAATTTGCTAGTTTCGCGTTGTAGAATTATTGTTTGATATCAAGCTTTTTTTATCTAAAAGTAAAATCTAACGTAAATGCGTTTGTCGCATGACTGATTTATGGAACATGTTAATCGGCATTGGAAAAAAATTGTTTATCTGAAAAAAGAAATTGTTTATCTGATAATAAATTAGCTTCTTTTTGATAGTCTTAATTCTATGGACAAATGCAGTATTAATTCAAAATTTTACAGTATTGCAACTTTGACTTTATCTCCGTATTGAAATTACGATCATCATAATATACGTTAGGAAGATACGAAAGATAATTTGTTTTATCGTTTTTGCTTATCAATTAATTGAGCTAATCGTAAACTGCATGCTTTTCTGCACAGCACTGATTCTTAGAAGATTATCTATAATAGCATAATAAAACATGAATAACATGAATAATGTTTAGCTATGCTAAACAGAAGATAAAGTGGAATAAAATTGACTCAGCTGTATTCAAAATGCGCATTATATTATTTCTATACTGTCTCTCTTGATTTGCACGTGCGCAATAATAGTCTTTTGCAAATCGCATTATTGCCAGTATTCATATTATAGTGTCGATTCTTATATATTTAAGACTGTCTTAAGTACAGTCTTGATGTCAAAGAACCGTATTAGCATCTTAAGACACTGATTTAAGATGCTAATACGGCTAATATTAAGACTTAAGATGATCTTGAAATAAGCACCTATATGAATTCCGATCATAGTTTTTTGCAAATCGCGCCATTGTAATCGTAAATTTTCTTCCCCACGACGCGTAGAGAAATAGAAGAGGAGAAACAAATGTAGGAAGAGAAACGGAATGATTGGAGAGAAAACGGAGATGCGGAGGAAGCGCGTTTTAAGCGCGCGATGCTCGAAGTGCCGCGGGATGCGGCGGTGACGGCCGTTATCTTCGTCACGATCGAGGAATGTAATATCGTCACCCCAAGCGACAAGAGTTGCCTTCGTATCGCCGTTTAGAATACCGTGAGGGGATACGGGGACAGGGATTAAACTGCAATGAAAATCCACTCATTCTGCGCTTCACCGTCGCCGCCCTCTTCTCTTTTCCGCTTCACATTGCCAGCGCCGAGAGAAGCGAGTAAACAAGATATTGCTTTGTACGCCCTCCTCGTCTCTCGCTTCCGCTTTACCGTTTTACCGTCGACTTCTCTCGCGTTTTCTCCGTTATCGTCTTATCTCACGCGCATGACGTCCTTTCCTGACAGGAGCAAGAACGAACAGAGTTACTCATTCTGAGCCAATCGACGGATACATCCGGTATGTTCAGACGACTTTTGTTCTTTAATTATCTAACAAAATTTAAATTCGTAATTATTGCATTAACAAGAATTAATCGAGACAGATAAATCAAAGCAGTAGAGTAGGAAAGTTTTAAGCCGTAAAAAATTGACCAATCACACAGTCGCATGTAAGAATATTTTTCTTACAAGAAATTAATCAATCCTTGATTTTCTTAAGGCGCACATAAATTCATGATATCACATAAAAGGTATACAGAAAAACGTAAGGCAGTAAGACGCAAGCGAAATGACCAGTTAAGCTAAACACATGAAAAAACATAAGGCAATAAGATTTAGCAGTAAATCGACCAATCATAGTAGAGGTCGTAAAGTAGTTTCTACTTTTTGTGATTAGCTAATTCGCTTACTGCTTACGTTTTGCTGCTTAAGTTTTTTTATGTACCATAATTTTAATGGGAAAGAAGATGTATAATAGTCGCGCTTATACTTAACGATACTTTATTATTTTTATTATTACATATTATTATAAATCTATCATTTTGACACATACAGTACTTACTAAGATCTACTGATGATTTTTTTTAACGATAGGATGTATAGCCTATAACTAAACATATATTTCGACATTGTTGCTTTACTCTTAGCGGAGGAACAAAGTGAAGTATCGCGATGTGCGTTTCGTAATGATTGAAAAATATATGAGATTAGTAAAATATATCGTTTATCACCGTTATAATTTCGTTAAATACTCGATCATTACAAGATTTTCACATTTTGAGTACGTTGACCATTGCAATGTAAGAATAGGCTTGTTTATTTTTATAGACTTGTTACCAAAAGTAATTTAGATTCGGCAAATTTAAGTTTTACTGTTGAACATAAATTACACAATTAGTTTGAATTTTCAAAAGCATTGTTTACGAATGTTATGTATTTTTAATTAAATATCACTTTACATACAAGCATTGAATTAATATATTAATATTTCAACATTTGCTGGCTTTAACAAAATTTAGATTTCGTTTCAACAAGATTTTTTCCATTTCTATATTGTTATTTGTTACAAAATTTAACTATATCTTTTGATTTTTATGAGACTAATTGCGCTTTAATTAATTGATATTTCTTTTGATAAATTAAATCTTTTTTGCAATACGCAGTTATCGTTTATTAAATATTAAATTTAAATTATATAATATAAATTATATTAAATTATATTTGTTTTAAATCTTGAACAAAACTTGCGTTAAAGATTGCTTTTTGTCAGACGCAATGCGAAACGTAACGAATTAAAAGCGTCATTAGGGATCATTATTATTTTCAAAGCTGGCCACTTCAACATGAAATGGAAAACGATATCCTAGTTGTAAAATATCATATAGGTATTCACAATTACGTGGATCGCGCTACGGATTCGCTGTATGTACACCAAACGTCTACTTGACCGCTTATGGCTAAATGGGACGAACGGGGATGCTTTACATTAAATCCACTGAAGAAAGATTCTCCCCACTATAACAGAGTGCTGCGCATATATTTGTCCGGGACTCATATTTACAATGCCGATATTAATCGACCATATAGAAGCGACCTAAGTTCATCTAACCGACAGATCCGGGCAACAAAAGTGAAATCAGAGGGAGCGCGCGGGGCAACTTATTCACACAACTTTGTTCGCAAAAGCTCTTTCGACGAATGGAAGTACATTATTGTTCCACTTTTCCGGTTACTGTTGAGATTCATAATAATTAACATTACCAAGCTAATGAATTAAAGACAATATATTATATGCTCAAAAAAAGAAACTGCTAGTACTTTTCCCTGACGATTGTTACTATACTAAAAAAATTTTCAACTATAATTTAATTAAAATTTTTTTTATAATTATAAATAAATTTTTGATATCACCGCTGGATATATATAATAGTGATAACAAAAATTTTAATCTTTTGAAAAAGAGATTTTATAAAAAAGAATTTGTAAAAAATTATAAAAGATTCACATTTGAAGTATAATTTTATATTAGCAATAAATTAATATGACTATAATGCATCTACTTCCACTAGCCGTTTTTAAAAAGCAACATGAGAATGTCAAATAAAAACACTACGCTCTATTGCACTACGCCTTTTTACAGAGATGCGCTGATATATATGGGATGCGCGCTATTACCCTCAATATATCTTCATTAAATCGATTCGTGTATCTTTCTATAGTTTCTGCGACGCATCTTGATTACCTACTCGGTAAGAAAGTCCATCAAGAATTTTATGCGTCGGAATTGATTTGATTATATGAAGCATGACTTTCACTCGCCTTACCAAATAAAAACTAAGAGGTTGTAGAACACACAAATAATCTGAATTTCGATCTTGATGTATTTGTCCTCCTTGTCCCTTGCAATTGCTGAATATTTTATCGCGAAAATTTACAGCTAATACATGCAGAGCGAGCATCTTGTTAATTTTCAGAGATCCGTATCAGAGATTAATATAAGATTTAGTACAGATAAATTCTGCCCAAATAATACAGAAAATATTTACGATATAATCAATTTTACGATATAACGAAACATCGATATTTTTATAAAAAGCGCTGAAAACTTTGCTTTAATTAAAAACTTTCTAATAAGAGTCTAAATATGAGCTGTTGTTTTGTATGCAGAGTAATTTTAATAAAAATCTGTGACAGAAAAGGACGTACATTTACTATTTCTTTTTTTCTTATTCTGTTTTATTTTTTTTTCTATCTATTTCTCTCTCTTTTTCTTTTTCAGGAATTGTTAAAATATTGCAAATCTATCAAAAGTAGCTTTCTCATATTCAGACTCTTATTAGAGAATTTCTATGCTTTAATATATATTTCTTTCTTCGTCCATGAATAAATTGTGATTTATAGGAAAAATGATTTCTAAAATACGAAACATCATGCTCCGTTTATTCGCGAGATTAAGATGTTTATTTCATTTGGACAGCATTGGTCAAAAAGAATATTGGCTAACGACATCAATTACCATTTGGAAAGAGTAGTCCTTTGCGGTGCGATTGTTTCAAACTTTCTCGAAGCACATTCTTCATCAGCCAAGTTTCTAATCAGTCTTTTAGTATGGTTCACCAACGCGATTGAATTTAGTGTTCACTTCGCGATTTTATCACTCTTTTTCCTAAGAAGAAAAATTATGATTTTTCTTCCATTTCTTTATTTCGAGGGACAGAAGCTGAAGGTTCTGGACTTAAATTTTCAATATTAATGAAATTGTCTTGTCCAATAATAATTATCAATTCTTCTTACAAGAACACGCGTTTGACGCTTACAATTAGTTATACCACTTCTGGCCCTCTCAAAATTAGTAATCACGCTAAGCTCGTAAAGAACTACAAAGTGATTAATACTTTCGGGAAGTCACCGTATGTCTTTGGCGATTGGAAAAGAAGATCGCCAGACTCCTAGACAAGCGGCGAGAAGGCAGACGCCTGGCTCCTGATCTCTCTGTGCTCCGACGGACTGAGATCCAGCAACGCGCCGCAGTTTTGATCGCTGGCTGCTTGCTTACCGATGAGCGCATCGATGCTGAAATTGCGCTTCTTGTCGACGCTCGTCGTATGACTAGCTGGCAACGTCGTGATCCTGGTGGAGGTCGGATCGATCTGCCTGATCGGCGGCGCCGTGATGGGCACTGGTTTGTAGAGCGGTGGCGGCGGTTCCAGGAAACCGCCGAGTTTCAGCGCCTCCAGGGTAGATGGAGAGAAGTCTAGTAATGGCAGACCGGGCGGTGGTGATAGATAAGCGGCTCCAGGATAAGCCAGAGCACCCGGATGACTGCCGCCACCACCTGGACAGGGTCCTCGGTCACCACAAATAGCGAAAGTGGCCATAATCGCCCGGTCTCGCAGCACATAGTGCGGCGGCGGCCTCTTGTATCGCTTCCTGCGTCTCAGGAAACTACCATTGTCGAACATGTCCTCCGCCAACGGGTCCAGCGTCCAGTAGTTACCCTTTCCCGGGTTTCCAGGCTCGCGCGGAATCTTGATGAAGCAATCGTTGAGCGAAAGATTGTGCCTGATAGAATTCTGCCAGGCGGGGAACTTATCGTGGTAATAGGGAAAGCGGGACATAATGAATTCGCAGATGCCGCTCAACGTCAGCTTTTTCTGCGGCGACTGTAAGATCGCCATGGTGATTAACGCGATATATGAATACGGCGGCTTTATCAAGGACGACGACATCTTGTCGGAATTATAACTGGATGGGGATTGATTGGAACTGCTAGATTTTCCTGATTGACTCGATGCCGACATCATCGAGTATGTTTTCTTTGAAGAACGTCCGCCACCGCTTCCACTGCTGCTTCGACTCCTGCCGACCGACGGCGGCATTGACGTCGGCGTTGGTACCGGCGAGCAGCTCGGTATCACCGGACTCGACGACGTCTGCGACGGCGGCGACAGGTCGTTCTTGTCGAGACTCACCGGGTCGACGATCATGCTGCTACTATCCGAGTCCCGATCGCTGTCCGCGCAGCCGTCGCACGACAGGTTCGACATCATCATCGCACGTGGCTCCATCGTGATCGCCGCCTCATGGGCATAAGGATCTGCCACCGAGGTGCTCGTTTATTTCGTCGTTGATCCCGCGTTTGGTTCTTCAAGATTATTACTCGCTCTCATTCTCCATTAAAAGTCCAAACTCCGCCCGCGGTACAAAATTTTATCAAAATATTTTTTTCTCTTAGTATTGCTCTGATATGAAATCTTTGAGTTACTTATTAATAAGAAAAAAATTGCGTATTACAAGTTCTAAGCTAATCATACCAAGTGCCGAGATGTCCCAATATGAGTTATTTCATTTATAAAAACATTTCTTAAGAATTAAGTTGTATCAATTCTTGTTCAACATTTCGAAAGAAAAACTATCCATCAGAATATAACAAAAAATTCACACTAATCATTCACGAAATTTCTTTAATACAAATAGTTGTTACATATAATATTTCTGTAACGATTTCTTCTGTCGAAAATTACACTTTAGTCTTCTCAGTTTTTAAACTAGAAGACCCGCCATAACTCAACTCGATTTATTCGATTAACGTTGTAATATAAGTTGTAGTAACGTTATACGGACACTAAACGATTCTTTCACGATTAAGTCACACTTCTCGAAATTCTTTCGCGGATTGTCTGTGAAGAAAACACACGAATGACTTCTGTTGCGATATATTTCAACAGAGCGACTGTCACATTCAATCCATCGCTCTATCCTCTGCTTGACGATTGCTATCTTACGCTAATAGTTTGTTTCCACAACGATAACGGGACTTTTTTCGCTTCGCTCTGCTTCTTCGTCTTGTTTCCACCTGCGGGTTCAAGCTGCGATGTCGCACACGTCAATCGTCCGATGAGGCATTGTCAAGGATGTCTCCCACGATCCATCTTCATTTCATTGTACACTTTTCATCAGCAAATATTTAGTATATTTTCGTTAGTTTAGTCGCTAAAAAATAATCTGCAGTCACACACGAAATGGTACGACCTTGCTTCTTCATTAAAGAATGAATCGATGATTTTTATTCGAACTAAATCTGCCGAAAGTCGACTTAAGACTTACATCGAGATTTCACTCGTGAATTTTTCACGCGGAAAATGTCATGAGTTCCTTCTGGTATTGACACTTTTTTTTCTGAGATTAAGACGGACCGAGATCGAACGTCACGAACTCGCGGACGACGAAGGGTACACGATCGCGAGCGGAGGATCGTCTACGGGGTGAGATTGAGGCTTGAATTGATTTGAAGCGACCGCTTTGGTCCTACGTGGGCGGACCAATGGGCGGGCGTTTCGACCCCCACCTCAGTTCGCACCCCGTTAGACGAAACCACCCCAGTCGGTCGAACCGACGTGTTTCCACCCTGCGAGGGCTGCAAGAGTGGAGGAGCGACGTGGAAAATGGGGAGAAAGCCCCGGAGGGGGTTAGGATGGGAGTTAGGAAAATAGCGGGATAGTTAAAGGGACTTTCGGGGCGGGGGTTGGAGAGGGCGGGAGGGCGAAATTGTAACACTTCGAAGGCTGATTTGCTTTGAGCGGCGCGATGAAGATGGAACGCGAGTCGTTGATCTACGAGCAGTCGCCGGCGACGCGACCTTCTTCATCGTGCGATTGCTTTCTCGACACCAATTTCGTGATGTCCCTTTTTTTACAAACGGCGCTTTAAAAACGTCGGACAGAGAATTGATTTAATTTAGTATCTGCAGAAAATTAAGAGAGCATTTTTTTAATTTTGTAGTTTTATAATTTTTTAACCTCCGTTTTTAATTTAAAAAAGTTTCAAACAAGAGATGATATAAAAAAAACTCTTAATAACTTAGGCGTTATATTATGTTTGTTCGTATTATATTTTGTTTATATTTTGTTATATTTTATTTTAATTAGCTTAATATGTAAAATAAATGTAAATTTTCAATTTACATTTTAAAATTATTTATTATGCCGAAGAAATATTTGGAGAAAAATTCCTGTTTAAATTTATCTAAAAATATATCCTAGAATTAAATTTCGCCTTTTAAAATTCTTATGAATTATTCCAAGCATTTCATTTTTACATTTTAATCTTATTGGTTGAGTAACCTGACGCAGTAGCGATGTAGGGGTTAAGGAAATAACTAAGCGCCATTATCGCATCGCATTTTCATCGTGGAAGTGCTGCAACCAACCAACCAACCATCGACTAGATTCGTAGAATCGCCAACAGAGCGAGACGAGCTGCACGCATCACAAGTTAACTTCCCTGAGGCAGCTCAAATAGAATCTGTATTACGCCAGAGCGGTACATAGAGAGAGAAAGAGAGAGAAAGAGACAGATAGATAAGAGAGAGGGAGAGGGAGGGACAGAAGAGGGAGAAGGGGAGAGAGAGAGAGAGAGAGATTGCTAAGGGTGAGAAAGATGCGCTAGTATATGTATATGTATAGTATATGTATATTAGGTTTGATAAATGATGTAACATTCACTATAAAATTTACTAAATATATTGATGTGTATAATAATTGCTATTAATAAAATAACACTAATAAAATAACACATTATACACACACACACACACACACACACACACACACACACACACACACACACACATTTGTATATATATATATATAAAAGATATAATTTATTTTTGTTAAGTTTAATGAAAATAAGAATATTTCTTGTTATAAGTATTTTACATTAATACTATTTTAAATCACTTCAGTCTTTGCTTAACAAGTTAAATTTAATCTTAATTTATTTAATGCAATTTATCGACGAAATTTTATCTTTAAGCCAAAATATTTTTTAATTGTTTTCTAATAATAATACGGATAGTATCATGAATTTGGTGGATTTTTTTGAAACAATTTATTTAGATCTAGGATGAATGTATCGAGATATTTATGACATTATTTTGGTGTATGAGCGAGAGAGAGGGAGAATCGGAATGAGCGAGAGCTCAACGGGTACGGAACCGCGATATAGATGCGGATACGAGTCTACCTGGGCGCACTATCGGTTCACAGAACCGAGCCGAGCCGAGAGCGAATATTGTGTTTACTCGTACGCATGGCTTTGCGGTGCAAATAATCTGGTATTATTGCACTTACTCCACGTATGCGCGGGCGAAACTCTTCTCTAACTGCCATCCCTCGCCGCTTCCGCTTCTTTGTCGCAATGCTCTTCGCGCCGGATTTCAATATCCGTTCGCGCTAATATTAATGCGGCGTATTGTGTCGTTGTGTCTCTGAAATCTCACGACGCACAAGACACTGTTAATGATTATTATTCGCTATCTTGCGTTCTATATTGTCGTGCTGTTTCATCTATTGTTATATATATTCGTACTTTAACACATTATTTCTAATTGTTTACAATTGTTTTGTAATTATTTCTAGTTGTTTAATTCAAAATGTATATAAAATGTATTCTTTAAATTCTTTGGAATGGAATCTCACTGAAGAGTGAAAATTAAGGCTCTTGAAAACTAGAGGCTTAATTTTCAATCTTTAAAAATATTTAAGAATGAGATTTCATTTTTCAGAGTAACAATTCACTCTAAAAGTTTTAGAGAATAATTTAACATTTATCTCGATAAACTTCGAAAATAATTTTATTCTTAATTAATTCGTAAGAGTGAAAGCAAAAGCTGTAAAAAATGAGAAAATATATAATAATATCTAGTATTGAA
>Ga0157364_1007171_pt1 | contig 11529 bp, 11 predicted proteins | sample AttsexASBM2_FD_111476 | JGI IMG/M metagenome (GOLD analysis project Ga0157364, IMG submission 111476) | Fungus gardens microbial communities from leaf cutter ant in Ribeirão Preto, State of São Paulo, Brazil - Atta sexdens ASBM2 | ecosystem: Host-associated > Fungi > Mycelium > Unclassified ...
TAAGTTCTAATTGTTGGTTTTACTCATGATTACTTGTACTTCAATTTCTTGTAGACAGTGCTCAATGTCTTAAACCAGTCATGTCTACCTTGTACTGTTCTATAAAGAGTTTTGCAGAGCTTTCACACCATATTACCTTTTCCCTTCACAAATTCCTAAAGTTGTTCTATATACATATCAAAGTTAATATTGCTGTTGAGATAAGCAGCAACAAAGTCTAGCTACTATAGGTGAAGACCAAGAGAGGCCATGATAGGCAGCAAAAACCAGAAATATTCCAGACAAGCAGTCACAGTATATGTATATGTTTTCTTAAAGTCAACTTCTTGGATCTGTAAGTAGCTCTTCACAACAATCCTTGATTTCTTCTCTACAAATGCTCTATTTCTATTGAACTTCAGTACATATATTTATTTCATACCAATTACATTCACCCTCTCTAGTTATTCCACTAACTCATAAACCTTCTTTGCCTTATTATGTTGATTTTAAAGTCCACTATATATTATGCTTCTACATCACCTCCCTGAAGCTCTGAGAGACTCTTACACTTCTTACCATCACTACAAATGCCCCTGGCACATGCTCTCTACCTTTCTTTCTTACTAAGTACTTTCTAGACTCCAGAAGTCTTTGTGATGGTCCGAGTCCTCTTCTTGTCCAGTATATCATAATAGACATGTCTACTACTTCTTTATCTATACTCTTATCTAATCTATCCACTATTACAACATTATCTCCATTCTCCTGAACTAAAGTCTCTACCTTAACTTCAGATAAAATATCAGTACTACTACTAAGTCCACCACTGTCATTCACACTCAGCCTATCCAATATCTCTGCATCTCTCTGCTTATTTCCATGTTTCTTAGCATTTTCTCTCTCTTTTTACTCCAAAACTCTATTAGTTCTCCTATTCAATACTTTTTGTGGAAAGAGATTATTATTATCCTCCCATTCAGTACACTCAGTACTCTTTGTGAAATTTGTAGGCCCTTTATTGAAATGTATTTTCCTTTTGCTATATAAAACACCTGTTTTACAGTCCAACAATTTGTAGCTCCCCCAGCTAAAGTAACTGATCAAAACCAGATGTATAGTATGAGGCCCAAGTTTTGAAGAGTGTTGATCAAGTAATATATGGGTATATATTGTTGCTCTAAAAGTATACATGTGAGAAATGCTTTGCTTCTTCCTATACTATATTTTAGCAGGCAAAATGTCAGAGTTTTGTCTAAATGATACCAAGTTTTGAAAGTATACAGCTGTTCAGACAGTCTCTAGCCAATAACATGTTGGTAGTCCAGAATCTACAAGCATAGAGTGTGCTGTATCAAGTATAATCTTTATACTATGCTCTATAATACTATTCTATTGGTAAGCATATACCATTATGAACCCCAATACAAAATTCTTCTTATTCTTATACTCCTGCCACAGCTAATTATCTTACTCACAATCTTTATCCACTTGTATACTTATTAGTCTTTGCTCTATTAATCTTTCTGCCTCAGCCATATATATTTTCAACACTTTAAGTATTGTCTTTACCATCTTTTTCTTTAAGGAGTCTATATATCTGAAGGTTGATATACTGTTCATCAACATTATAAAGTACTTTGCTTCTCCAGCAGACACTACTAATGACAGTCTCTATAAGTCTATATAGACTCATTCTAATATCTTCTTCTCATGCATAATCTCCTCATCATATGATTTCATATATGCTTTCCCAAAAATACAATCTTTATATGCTTTTGCTATTTGTAACTGACCTATCAATTTTAAATCTAGCACTAATTCCTTCTTATATAGGTTGCATATTGCCTCAATATCTATATGTTCAAATTTATGGTACCAGTTATTGATAGTACCCAGCTTTTGCATAAGTTTCATTACAAATACCCTTAGTTCATCAACTGTCCTAACATAGTATAAACTCTCATGTCTAATACCATAAATTGCTATCCTACTATTACTAAGTCTTGCAATGATCTTATTACCTCCAAAGGTGACAGCTCAACTTAATCTGCAGATATTAGATATAGAAATAAGGCTGGAATGAAGGTCTAATATGTGTAGTATATCACATAAAGTTAGATCAATGATTTTTCCATTCACCATCTCAGCTATTATCTTCATAATCTTATATCCAGTAATCTTAAAACTTGCTCTGTTCTCTGCTGTTTTGTTAGTCATGCTTATTTGGAACTTTTCATACTTAATAAAATTGGGATGTTTAACAAAACAGTGGTCTATAGCCTCCAAATTCAAAACAGTAGCAATTATCCCATCTTCCATTCTCTATTTTGTAAAGTCAGTGCCTTTTACTATTAATATTACCGACTCTCACATATATTCAATAATTACATCATTTTGCCCAGTTTATGTTATAATATTGTAGAATCAAGATGGCTAGTGGTTTTGGGTCTGTCTTATATTCACATTCTGATTGTCATATGCAAGTCCACCTATCCAGAAATAATGTCCCCACAGTGAAACCACTCCAAATCATACAAGCCCACCTTTCTCGCAACACATCTTATGGCGGTGTTGCAACCCTCTGGGTATTCCATCTTCTATGGTGGGGATACTCCTATTCAACTTAGTCTTTCATGATGGAGTTACTCCTATCAGTGTCTCAACACTCAAATCTCTGCTCGGGGTAATAGGGGTTTTACCACTGAAACCCTGAACATCTCCTATACTTTCCATTTGTATATAAGACTAGTAGTTACACTGTAATTTGCTAGTCTGATAATCGACAAAGATAATCTCTTATTGAACTTGATCTCTGGTATTCAACAGCGACACACCATTCAGTACTCACTCCCATCTTGGACTTCTTCCAATATCCAAAGTTGCGACCACACAGCAGACAGACAGTGCAGCACTGTCAAGCACGGTTCACACCAGGGTAGAAGTCTGCAGAATGGACTCGGAGATGAGCAGACTTGTGGAACGATCTTGGCTTCAGCTTATGTGCTGCGCCGTCTGTTTGCCGCATGGTCGCAACTTCAGATGAAGGAGAGAAAGTCTGAGTGGAAGTGAGTACTGATTGGCGTGCCACTATTAAACACCGGAGATTGAGTTCAATAAGAGATTATCTTTGTCGATTATCAGACTAGCAAATTACAGTGTAACTACTAGTCTTATATACAAATGGAAAGTATAGGAGATGTTCAGGGTTTCAGTGGTAAAACACCTATTACTCCGAGCAGAGATTTGAGTGTTGAGACACTGATAGGAGTAACTCCATCATGGAAGACTAAGTTGAATAGGAGTATCCCCACCATAGAAGATGGAATACCCAGAGGGTTGCAATACTGCCATGAGACATGTTGCGAGAAGAGTGGCCACCATGAAAGGTGGGCTTGTAAGATCCGGAGGTGGTTTCACTGTGGGAACATTATTTCTGGACAGGTGGACTTGTATATAACAGTATTCCCCCCTTAGGACTGAGCCTTCGAAGTCCTATTGAGTTGGTTCAAAGTTTTTTATTGGGTTTATCCAAGAATCCCATGATGATACCTAGGTCAACAATACATAAACAGAAAGAAAAGTTTTTTACTCTTGTTTCTGTATTATTATATCTTCCCCTGCTCCCTCCGACATTTCACAAAATGATGCCGAGGCCCTTGAAAAGCAGTGACAAGAGATGCAGCAGAGGCATGAGGAGGAGCAAAGGTCCCTTCTTTGACTGCAAGAGGCAGCAGAAGCCTGTCGTGTAAAGCATGTGACTTAGAAAGCCAGGAGAGAAGTGAAGGCTAAGGCCAAGGAAGAGGGTTGCAGAGGAGGAGGAGAGGAAGAAGAGGACAAGGGAGTACCTCCAGCGACTCCGGGACGAGGTGCTAGAGGAAGAGGCTGCCCTATTGGAAAGGGCTGAAGGATCCCAGGTTGCAGGGTCTAAGTGCAAGGAGATCACCACAGGAGATGAGGAGAGGCAACAGCCCTCCAAGAAGGCTAGAGAGAAGTGACCGGAGAAGTACCGTGGAGGTACCGCAGTCAAGATAGGGTGTGTTACCCTCTGCAAGAGGTGTGTGTGTGCTAGGCAGGATTGCCTGGTGCATCCCTCAAGATGAGTAATTAATTATTATATTTATTATTATTTTTAAATAATTTTCTTCTTCATAGTTGCTTCCTTGCCTGTGCTGGGTGCATCGCACTCAAGCAGCAGTGTGTACCCCATACCAATACCAACTCTCCAGCCATAATCCCTACTTATGGCAGGGTTCTAAGTACCATCAAAAAGGCACTCCAGGAGCTTGTGGAGAAGTACCAAGGAGTCAGGAAGTCCCTCTGGGACTTAGTGGAGGGCTAGGAGAGGAATACGGCCCAATTGGAGAGGATTGGGACTATGATAAAGCAAAGATGGGGCTTGGAAGAAGAGAGCGGGAAGGAGAACAGAGATGAAGAGGAGGGGTCTGAGGATGGCCCTGGAGAAAGTCAGGAGGGGGGGACTCTGTTGTCTGCCTCCTGTTAGTATACTAGTTTTGTTTTTCCTTTTTAATAGACTTTTTATTAATATTTTATCTTCTGTGAATTAAATATGTGAGTAAGGAAAGCAAGAATTGAAATGAAAAGAAGTTTGAAGTTTTGAAAAGAAAACCCCAAAAAGTGCGCAAAAGCTGTAGATTAATGAAAATAAGTGAACAGAATATACTAAAAATTAATGAAGGAAAATCCCTGTTGGGAATGTATGGAGGCAGGAGACAAATGTAATAGTATAATCAGGACAATGGTAGAGGACTGGGCTTGGTGGGATATATAATGTGGAAATCAGATACCAAGTTGGCAGTATAAGTAAGTTCAGATATAGGGATCTCTTTGGATTCATCTCCAGTGTCTTCATACTCTAACCAGATCACCTTGTACAGGAGTTTGCATGCCTACCAGTGATCAATTTTAGAATTCACTATTCGAGAAATTTCATATTCAGATTCCCCATCAATTATAACTGGAGCAGAGGCCAGCTATATTCTCTCGGAGAAAGTGTTGGATGTAGCAGGTTTAAGTATGGACATATGGAAGACTGGATGGACAGAGCACATGGACTCTGGAAGACAGAGAGTGAACAATAAAGTACCAGGCTGGGCAATGATTTCATAGGGTCTGAGATATTTTTTGGAGAGTTTCTTTAAAGGACAAGTGGTTCAGAAGAACTGAACCTTGACAAAGACTTTGTCATCTACTTTGAAATCAGAAGTGGGAGAGTGTTGTGTATCAGCGGATTTTTGGTAGCATTATTGGGCCATGGAGATTTCAGCTTTAAGGATATTCTGTAATTCATCGAGATTTACGGCGAAGTCATGGGCTTGGGAGGAAGCAATATCACGTTTGGGGTGAACAGTGATGTTCAGATGATATTCCTTATTAACAAAGAATGAAGAAACACCAGTAGTAGCACTTGGAGCATTATTGTAGGCAAACTCTGCGAGAGGTAGGAGTTCAGACCAGTTGTCTTGTTGGTAGTTATAATATACATGGAGGTATTGCTTGAGAGTCTGATTCATGCATTTAGTTTGTCCATCAATTTCAAGATGATAACCCGAAGTGAAGTGAAGCTGCATGTCGAGAGCAGTGCCTAAAGATCAAAAGAAGTTTGACACAAACTCCAAGCCTCTGTCGGAGGTGACATGGGAAGGAACACTGTGTTTGGAAAACACATAAAGGACGAATAGACATGCTAAGTCTGCAGATGTAATGGTGTCATGGGTAGAGATAAAGATCACCTACTTGGTGAGCCGGTCAACTATGACCAAGATAGTGTCAAACCCAGAGGATGACAGAAGTTTCTCGATGAAGTCCATAGAAATGGAATTCCATGGTTGTTCAGAGATGGGGAGTTGTTTGAGGAATCTGTAGGGCTTGTGATGTTGTAGCTTAGATTGCATACAAGTGACACAGGACTTGCAGAATTGTTGTACATCAGTACGGAGGCTGGGCCAGGAGTATCCGCAGCAGACTAATTCCAGTGTTTTGTTTTGACCAAAATGTCTAGTAAGAATATGATCATAATTGTACTGGAGAACGCATGTGCAGAGGTTACTAGCAGGTGGTACATAAATTCTGTTATTAAGGAGCAGTAGACCATTTGGGTCCATAGACCACTAGCCATCTGCAGAGATGTGTTTTATAGCAATTAGATCACTAGGAAGAGCCAAGAGGATGTCTTGATGTAGGATGTCCAGATCCACAACTATAGCTGCATGGAGAGAAGAGAAAAGAAGAACAGTAGCTCATATAGAGGCTGCAAGTTGTTCTTGAGTGAAGATAGATTTGAAGTTGTGAGGGTTGACTATGGCATAGCCAGTATTCCCCCCTTTAGGATAGATGTCCCATCATCTAGTAAGAGCATCCAGTTTTGTGCCAAGACAACTAGGGTGGAACCTGATGACAAGGTTGAACTGGGAGAGGTACTCAGACCACTGCACTTGCCTTCAGGTCAATACCTTGGTAGTAGAAAAATATTCAAGGTTCTTATGATCCATAACAATGTCTATGGGATAAGCCAGACCTTCTAAATAGTGCCACCAAATCTTGAAAGCTTCAAAGATGGCGAGCAATTTCTTGTCATGTGTATTGTAGTTCAACTTCACTGCAGTGAAAGTACAAGAGTGAAAGGCAACTGGATGAACTTCATTATCTTCATTAACAATGGAGAGGATTGCAGTGAGAGCATAGTCCAAGGTATCAGTTTCCACAATGAGTTGAGCATAGGGAATCCAATGAGTGAGGATAGGTACAGAGGTGAATGCTTTCTTGAGAAAGTTAAAAGCATCTACATAGGAGGAGTTGAACTTCCAAGGAATGTCCTTCTGGATGAGGTGTGTCAATGGAATGACAATGTCCGAGTAGTTGAAGATGAACTAGCAGTAAAAGTTTGCAAAACCGATGAGCCTCAGATAAAGCGAGCATAAAGGCAAAGCTTACTAGTTCAAAACATGTCCAAGACATGTTTAACTTCAAGATAATAGCTAATGAAACTTGTAGTTACTAATGGTTTGATATCTCTGTAATCTATTGTTACTTTTATATATCTCATATATGTGCAAATAGCCCTTATTTATTATTACCCTCTTTTTTGGTTTAAGCTCCATTAAGAAGAGTTAGATGCTTTTTAGAATCTTTAAAGATTTTCTTGGAGCTTTCATTTTGCATTCTCAAGATTTTTCTCATACTTCTATATATTCTCTTCTTAGTTAAATCCCTTTCATCAAATAAGACCTCTTTTACTACTTTTTATAGACTGGTGATATTGAAGTAGCTTTTGCTCATTGATAGTAAGTTCAGAGTATGTTATTAGCTTGTTTGTATAACAGACTAGATACATGACATTGTACTATTTTATTCTTTCTGCTTTAAAACTGAGAGCTATTTTTGCTTGCTCTAAAGCTTTTTGTCTTTTTATATATAAGGTTATTCAAGTTCTTGTTCAGCAACTTTTTTCAACTAATATTAGATCTGCTCTTGGATTTCTGCTATATTCAAGAACTTTTGTTTGTTTTTTTATATGCTTGATTGTTGTTGCAAACTCTGTACTTGGTAATAGATCTGACTAGTATTCTAGGTCACAATCAACATAGCATCTAAGATAATGCTCTAATATCTGGTCTACATATTCTATCTGTCTATCTGTTTATAGGTGATATACTGTTAACATTGTTAATTGTATTCCCAATAAATTACATTTCTTTCAGAAGATTTTAGCTAATTGTTGTATTTCTCTATCTGAAACAATTTGTAGTAGCAATTCATGTAGAGAATAAACTCTATCATTCAATAATTATACCATATCTTCAAATAAGAACTAAATATCAATTTCAATGAAGTGTACTCTTTTGATAAGCTTGTTAACAATAACACAAATAGTATTGTAACTTTTGACTTGGGTAATTATAAAATTAGATTCATAAAAATAATTTTCCAAGACTTATTTGGTACCTTGTTAAGCATGAGTGGTCTAAAAGGTTGCTGTAGGCAATTTTTCATCTGCTACCACATACTACAATCCATAACATATTTCTTAACAAATATTATCACTTTTAGTCATTAGTAATTTCTAGAGACCAATTTATAAGTCTTCTATTTTTAATGTCCTAAAGATGACAAGCCATGGTATATTAGGACAATTCTTATATCTCAGATTGTTATCCATGCTCTTGGAGATATATAATTTTTTCCTATATAGTAGTAGTCCATTCTTATAGTTCCAGTTTTGACTGAAGAAGTAACTTTATCTAGCAAGAGTACTGTCTTGATCTCCTCTAAAATTATGTCATTATTGTTGGATAACTCATGAGAAGCCTCTAGTGTATTGATTGTAAAAAACTTAGGTTTTGGTACTTAGTTCATGTTTTTTTTTTAAGTCAACAATTTATTACATGGAGTGCAATAGCAGTCTGTGCCTATAGAAGGAATTATGTATGGAGTATCAATACCCTAACCTTTTTATGCAGTTACCCAACATAAAGAACTACTAAGGAATTGAACTCATAACCTCAAGTAGGTTTAAGATAGGCATAATACACATGGACAGGGGGCTCTTCCACTATACCATCTCTCTCCCATGCTTAGTTCATGCTATTGAAGTCTATTCCCATCTTATGGTCTACTCTTTATAAAAAGCTTATCTTGCTTGTCTCTTAATTAGCTTTTGAGTTGCTTTGAAGAATATGATGTTTTGATAATCCAACAAGATCTCAACATATAGATTTTATAGTTTCTTTTATAAATATCTAATGACTTTAAGAAAAGAATCTGGATACTATATCTTAGTAGCTAGTGCTTTTGTGATAAGACTGCTCTAGTAGCAAATTTACTTGTATCTATAAATAATTTGAAAGATTTTTCATCATTTGGTACTCTTAGAGCTGGAACTGTTGTAAAGGTCTTTTTTACTATCTGAAGAACATGAACATTTTGTTGCTCTATTCTCCAAGTCCAAATACTATTCTTTTTTATCAAGTTGTAAAGTACCCATGATATCTTGGCAAAGTTCATTGAGAACTTACAAATAGAAATTTGCAAAGCCTAAGAATGTTTTGTACTTTTTAATGGTACTGGCTACTTTAGAATTTTTCCAAGTTCTTCATCAATCTATCTGTCTGGAGAGTTTCTTTCTGCTAAAGAAAGCAGATAGACCTTTTATTGGTTTGGAAAGTATTATGTCTTTTTTAAACTCAATTACATGGTTATACAACCTTCTGTAATGATATTCTCTTTGACTTAGTTTTTAAGAACACATTTCTACACTCATGTAATCAATTTGATATATATGCTTTTTAGGTCTTTGTGTTCTCACAATCTAAGTTTCTATACTAGTCTTGATTGTTGAGTAGAGTTGTAATCACCATTGCCTAGTAGTAATTACCTAAGTCAATTGTATCTGCTCAGTAAGATATATAGTTGTCAGAGTCTTCATTTTCTATACTGTCCAATGAAAGTAATCTACTGATATCCAGTTCAAGGTAAAGCTCATCAGCATATACTTCTACATCTTGTGTTTCATAGGCTTTATAAGCACATGTATCTAGGCATCTAGTAAGCTTTCATTGTTCTTTTTGCTAGTTTATTTTTGATTATATTTATCCAAGTACAAATATACAATTATTATTCTTTTGTTTCAAAAAGATGTTAAATTGTCTTATAAAATCCAATTTCTACATAAGCTCAGACATATTTTATTATTTGTTCTGCCTTGTTGGAAGTATTATCTACATTGAATATTTTATATGGATTTGCCAGTTTTATATTTCCAGATTATTATTTTCCACAAAAACTCTGTTGATAAAGTTTGTGGTAGCTCTCAAATCAACTAAAGTCTTAGTTTGTACTATATACCCAAAATGTAACTGAAGTTTTCTTTCAAGAAGGTTTTCTTGCTACACATATCATTACAAGACTCCAGTACTACTTCTGAAGTTTTTGAGCTAATAGAGGATACACTTTTCTCTAACTGTAAATCACAGATATTATTATCTATAGTCCTAATAGAAAATCCAAGTTGGGACTCTTCTTTCTCTTCCTTTTTAGAATACTAGGATTGGAGATATCCTCACTAGATATGCTATTTGTATTGACTTTCTCAGATGGGATATCTGGATTGTCATATTCCTCCTTTTAACAGTTTTATCAGCTATATCTTGAATAACTGATTTTTGACAAGATACTGTATTATATGACCTTATCTTCAAAATCTTTGTCTTCATATATCTGGCAGTTTTTGCAAACCCTTTTCCTTTTCCTGACTTCATCTATGTACAGATTCTCTTTTCTCTTCCACTTTTCTCTATACTGCCATTTTAACTAAAGATTACACTTGAGGTCTTATAAGGCTTTATTAACAAGTTGACATAATTTTTCAGGAGTTTTGTTTATATTATCATAATAAGTGCATTTCACAACTTATTTAGAACAACTTTCTTTAGTTTTTTAATACATACTTTGTTTGTATAGTTTACAAAGTTCTTTTGAGTTAGAGCCTTTTTTGCCCAAAGTGTTGTTGATTTCTTCTAATACTCTCTCCTTGTTATCTCTTTATCCATAAATTTGTTGTTCTTGAGCAAATTTGCTTCAAGAACTTAACTCAACTTTGTTTGTAAAGTTTTTACTAGTTGATATTTTACTTTATATGGATTCTTGAATATGTTTTTAAGGAGGTAAAAGGATAGAAACACCAATTTTAGCCTCTTAATACTATTTTTATACACTAGTACTATCCTGATAGTATATTTAAGAAATATAAATTCTTAACTTTCAGTAAAGTTTACAGATTTCCAGTACTTTAGTTTCTAAATCACTTTTACTAAATTGCTATGTTACATATCTAAGTAGATATCTAAGACTAAGACTCAATGAAAAAAGACACTTAGAAGAACAAATGAAGAAGTGAAAAAACAACATTGGTATTTAAATAGTGGGCATGGCTTAGGTGGTAAGTATGAACACAATATCTCTATTTCAGCAGATAAAGTACATCCCATATATATGTGAATAGCCCTCATTTGGGGCTTTCCAGTGCAACTTGGTTTGTGAGAATTAGTCTACTAGTTGTGAAGATATAAGTTGAATGAAGTTTATAACACTCTCGAATATACTTGTTTGTATACTCCATGCCAACTCTGCAGCCTCCACTAGACACTCCAAGTGAGGAAAGAAATTACTCCTATATCTGATAATTAATGTTCTCAATACCCATGAAATCTTTCTATACCTCCTTGTTACTCTTAAAACTACTAATACTTATGTAACATTTTCTATGCAAGTGCTAGTAGACTCTAGAGCTACAGAAATCTTTATAAGTTGTAGCTTTGTGGAAAAATATTACATAAACACCCACAAGCTCTCTATGTTATGAACTTAGGTCCTTAGGGTTGGACAAAAGAACAACTCTTGTATATGAGTAACACAAGAGAACTCGATAGAGTTCCAAGTACAGAGTAGTCTACCTTATATACTAATCTCCATGGTCCATGCTAACTACTGTGCACCCTACCCTAAATGACCATGAGTAATACATGAGGCCAA
>Ga0157364_1007172_pt1 | contig 11528 bp, 9 predicted proteins | sample AttsexASBM2_FD_111476 | JGI IMG/M metagenome (GOLD analysis project Ga0157364, IMG submission 111476) | Fungus gardens microbial communities from leaf cutter ant in Ribeirão Preto, State of São Paulo, Brazil - Atta sexdens ASBM2 | ecosystem: Host-associated > Fungi > Mycelium > Unclassified ...
ATTTCTTCATATTGAAGCAAAAAATTAAAACCTCCCGCAAATGACGAGAATTTGGCTCGTAAACTGACATTTTCAATCGAGAATAACTTTATGATGCAGACACAAATCGATTAATGTTTCTATAGGGTTATGTTGTCAGATGCCCAAATTTAGTTGTATGACAAGATCTTTATTCTATGATCTATTTATTTCGACCACCACTTACCGCTAAAGCCATCTATAGGAAAACGGCGGAAGCAAACTTGTACACCTAATATTTCCCAATTAAATGCCTCAATCGTTTTCTTGACCAGTTTTGCTATGTGTGATGGTGCATTATCATGAAGCAAAATCTTTGTGTTGCCTTTTTTGATATTCTGGTCGTTTTCCACACAAAGCTTGATTCAAATTGATCATTTGTGTCGGTAGCGTTCAGTATTAACGGTTTCGCCAGGTTTTAACAGCTCATAAATCACATTTTTCTGATCCCATCAAACACAGAGCATTGTCTTCCGTCCATAGCGATTTGGCCTTGCAGTCGATGTCGATGGTTCGCCTGGAGTTACTCATGATCTTTTACGCTTAGGATTCTCAAAATATATCCACTTTTCATCGCCAGTCACAATTCGATGGAGAAATCACTTTCTTTTGTACCTGGCGAGCAGCATTTCGCAAATGGTTTTTCGGTTTTCCTGCTGTCTTTCATTCAGTTCATGTGGGACCCATTTTTCCATCTTCTGGATCTTTCCCATTTCAAACGGATGGAGACGGCTTCTCGTGTCACATTCAATTGATCCGCGAATTGTTGTTGAGTTTGAGCGTCATCCTCATTCAACAATGCTTGCAATTCGCTGTCTTCAAACTTTTTCGGTGGTTTTCTACGTTCTTCGTTTCTCACGTCAAAATCGCCACTTTTGAATTTTTTAAACCACTCAAAGCATTGTGATTTACCAAGAGCATACTCACCGTAAGCTTCGACAAGTTTCGATGCGATTCTACAGCAGTTTTCTTCAAATGGTAACAGAAAATCAATGCTGTTCGCAAATCGTAATTTCCAGGCACAAAATTCGACATGTTCAACGCTATTACAAACTATACTGTTGTATGAAACTGTTGTATTGTTGTAAATAAAAAATCTTTGTCAGAACAAGGAAACGGCGTCAATGGCGCCATCTGACGGCAATTACATTGACAGCTATGGCCATCTATTGGTTTTCGGTTTCATATTTACATACCTGATAAATATGAGAATTTAGAACAGGACGTCTAAGACAAGAAATCAATAGAACCAAGGATATTGAAACCTCCACCCATATTTATAGCAAAAGTGGTTAATATTACCGCTCATCTCACTGCTTGAGAATATCACAAAACACGGTAAAAATCAAGGTAATAAATGATTCACAGATAAATTTCAGCCCGAAACTCCGGAAAAGTACTCAATAATAATCAAAGAATTACAGGCAAGGATTACAGAATTTCACACTTACAAATTAAAACATGAAAAGAACTTCAAAGTCATACTAAAAAACATGCATTCTTCTGCTAACATAGATGACATGAAACAAGAAATTAATAGCAAAGGACACAATGTTGCAAATACATGCGATACAAAGCCACTATCTATGTTTTACATAGAACTAAAACCACCAATAACAAAAAAATACAGCATAAACAGCATAAACTATTTATTACAGTGCAAAATAAAGTTTGAGCAACCTTACTCGAAAAGAAAAATACCTCAATGCATAAAATGTCAGCGCAACGCTGTCATACTAAAAACTTCTATAATCGTAAAGTAAGGTGTGTGAACGCGCGATAATTGCAAAAATTAATATCAGAAATAAATAAAAGCTAATTGATACTAAGCCATCAATTCGGTTTTCGACATAAGCATGCTACAATTGAGCAGACACATCGAATTACAAATAAAATAACATTTTCTATAGAGACAAAAAACTGCTCGGCATTTATTTATCGATGTTTCACAGGCTTTTGATAAGGTTTGGCATAATAGACTTTTGTATAAAATCTTTTGCACTCTACCAACAAAATTTCATGCAGTTCTTAAAAGTTACATCTATGATAGATTCTTCTATGTAAAACAACAAGAAGCACTAATAAAAATTTACAAAATATCCTCGGGAATATCACAGAGAAGTCCTTGGTCTCATACTATACCTGTTATATACAGCAGATCTACCAACTATGGATACCACTACTGCCACTTACGCTGACGATACTACAATCCTCGCGATTCATAGTGACTCAAAAGTTACATCGCAACTCTTCCAAAAAAATCTAGATATACAGAAATGGCTAGAATTGTGGAGGAGTCAAATTAAATCATATAACACAAACATGTCCAGTGATCTACCTAAATGTACAGATTCCTCAAGCAAACGATGTCAAATATCTTGGCATTCATCTTGACGACAGACAGTTAAACTGGAGAAAGCATATCTTTAACAAACATAAACAACTAAGGTTCCAACTAGGAAAAATATATTAGAGTTAGGTAGAAAATGTCAGTTATCTCTTGAGAGCTGTTAATATACAAAACAATTAAAGCTTATATGGACCTATGATGTCCAACATTGGGATTCAGCATCTACCTCAAATATTGAGACAAAGATTCCAATCTAAAATTCTCAGAATAATCACAGACGTGCCATGATATGTTTTCCAATGAGCTACTTCATCGCGACTTAAACATCCCAACAGTTAAGGAAAGTATTATGGAATATAGTTTGAAATATCGTGATAGGCTAATCGAGCACCCACACTATCTCGTCATAGAACTTATGAAGGAAAGAAAAATTATACGAAGACTTAAAAGAAAATTTCCATCAGATCTTATAAAAAATCTTTAACTTGGCTAAATAAATGTAAAGTAGATTAGAGTAAATGTAAACTTACATAGAATTATTACAATATACGTATATATAAATATACATATATATATATAAAATATATAAGGGTATAGCAATGGTCATATACCTTGCTTGTCTATTGATCTAAGTCTTATAAAATCTAAGTCATAAAACCAACACTGGACAGATTGTAATGATCTAGTATGTTAATAAAAAAAAAAATAAAAATAAAAAAAAGTTCAACTTTGATTATTATATCATTTAAATACTCGATTTTTATTATTCATTGTATATTATTCATATGTAATTTATCTTATTTCTGTGCGTCATTAAAGATGATTATTCTAGTTTTCATCCATTCAATATAAGTTACCACAATATTATTTGACATAACTATATTCGACTCGTTAAGTTCTTAATATACATTCATTTCTTGAAACGTGCTTGCTTTATAAGATTAATGATTGAACATTGAGCTAATATTATTTTACACTTATTTAATCATAAAATTTCCATTTGCCAACAACGTTCTACTGCTGAAATATACAGATTGTTATTATTTCTTTGTTTCCAACTGCAAATATACTGACAGTTGTGCTTTTACACATTGCGTTATTTTTTCCCTTGGCCAACGTATTTCTTCATCTTACGAACATTTCTAACATCTCCTATTAGCATTATCGGGCAAGGAATATTAGTGCGCGTTAGCATATTGTGGAAACCGACCGCGAATGCGGGAGCTATGGACAATTATAGTTAGCCATTTTACACAGATTGACTTTCCGCAAAAAAAAAATCATCGCAGATATTTATCCATTTCAGATCAATGACAAAAAAATGCAAGCGTCAGATTTTTATAACGAAAGATGTTATGTATTTGTGACACTGGTGTCACCTTGTATGGAAGATTCGCCAAGGCATGTAATAACAACGACTCTCTTTGTTGTAACAATTCGAAATTTATTGTTGAGTCGAATTAAGATTTGTTCGAAGCGGGCGATAAGCGATGTTCGGTAATTGATTTCGTTCGATAAGATGCGCGCATAGATAATTCGTACTTGTTACGATATCGACTAGTTTCTCACAGTCATTCGAAAGAAAGTATATTATATATTATTGAGAATAATATCGAGACCGGCAAATCTCACCGAAAAGGCAATTCTCGCGCACTGGTGCCCTCGCGGTACGTCTATACTGAGAACGTTAGAACACGATAAAAATGCAGCGGTAATACACGATAGAACATCGATGTGGTTCGCACTTTAGATTCGGGAAACCTTACGAATGAAAAGATGATCCGTATTGATCGGGAAGCGAACTGATTTCTCGCACGCGGAATGTGTTCGCGATCGTCATCTTTTCGAATGTCGCGCAAGAGGGTTCGCGTGCCATCTGAGATAGACAGTGTGATTAGAACGAGATACACGCATGTTTTGAACAAAACATGTTGGTCGCATGTTTGAACAGGAACGGCTCGGTATCTATGAGCTGTTCACTTGCCAAGAATATATTGAAATTAACGATAATTCTGGAACAAAAGATTTTTACATACATCCAGTGACATTAATGTAATCTGACACCGCAAATTGCAAAGTCAGCAAATTTGCAAGTTTTAATATGACTTTGTCAGCGTGTAATATAAAAAATTTTTTTCAAAGACATTTGACATGTCACGACATACTTCGCAATGACTATGAATGATTAATGTAATATGATACAAATGCGACGTTGTCAAATATTGAATATAATGTGATATAATTGAGATGCAATGTGCCAAATAGTACAATATCTGCTACTACATATAGCTATTTTGTTAGCGTAATAGATAGTAATTTAAGATTTTTTTCAAGAATGACAATGATTAATGTAATATGATACAAATGCAACGTTGCCAAATAATGTACTTAATTATACAAAGTGACAAAATTGAGATGAATCGCAACGTTTCCAAATAAAAATAATGCGCATAAAAATGAAAAGATTTAGTCAAATGATGTCATTAGTCAATTTGACAGTGCAAGTGACAACATGGAACATGATTTGATTGAGCAAGCTACCCTACTTAGTATTAGGAATGCGATAGCGGATATTGTTGTGGGCATTGTCGTGTATACTAAATTTAACAGTGAATGTGAACAAGCACCTCTGCATGCTTGATGTCACATCAAACTTCCGCTAGAAATTATGCTAAAGAGAGCGGTAATTAACGTACAAATCGCAGACAATGCATGTTTCACGTGGTCTGTTGTTGCCGTTCTACACTCGACTCAAGGAAATGCACATCGAGAATCTTCATATTTGCATTATACATCGGTTCTAAATAATCTAATCTCGTGGACATCGAATTTCCGATGACGTCAAATTAAGAAATTTGAAAATATTAATGACATTTCCATCAACATTTACATCAATGAGAAGAGAATTGTTGATACGATTCGCCGACTGAAAAAGGAGCAAACACGTGACTCTTATACGTAGAGAATGACAACGCAGGATTTTCGCACTGATTAAAGATCTATCCCGATTAGTTAGCTCATAACAATTAGCAAAAAAGGGCATAAGAAATATTTTTGCGATAGGTACATGAAAATTCTTTTATGAAATAATAATAATAAATGTGCGTTTTTTTTTCAGATGTCTGTACTATTTTAGCTCGAACGTTAAACTGCAGATCCACAGTGAAGACTGTAGAAAATTGAAAGATTGTGAGATCAAACTACCGAGCGATGATGACAAGTGTATAATTTTCAATCATTGCAAGAAGGAGCGCGTCCCGTTCATAGTCTATGCCGAGTGCACATTGGAAAAGATGGATAGGAATCCTGAATTAGCTACGTACACATATCAACATTATAACGTATTTAGCATTCGATATTATGTTCTTACGATACATTATTCTTACGATACATACATTGCATGGTTCGTGGAAAAACTTAGACAGTTAGTTCATAGTATACGGTCCATAATTTCCATAATAATTATTTTACATACGCATGGCAGATTTCACGCGAGATAACTGGGAAAAATTCAACAACGCTACGCACTGCCACGTGTACGAGAAACCGTTCGCGCCAAACAATACACGGTCATTGTCGTTAACAGGATGATACAGAGACCTCGCACTCAAACTGCATATAAATTATAAGGATTCGCATTGCATATCACAATTTATCTGACTACAACGCGCATTTCATCATCAGAGAAATTGTCACAAAATATAAAAGACGCGTTTAATCTACTTCCAGTAACAAAGGAAAAATATACATCTCATTCACGAAACGTGTTGATAGTACTAAAAACAATAAAAAAAATTGTAAAATTATCGCTTTATTGATTCATAGATGTCTCGCCTCAAGAGTTTAGACGACAAATTGTTATCTTTTTTCAGTAAAGATAAGCTACGGATACTGCAACGCGAATTTTCCAATTTATCGAAAAAAAATTTTAATCTTTTGATACGAAAGGATATCTTTTCGTAGTACAATGGCTGCGTCGAAAAGTTGAGGAGCTGTGTCGTTTTACAGTTCATTGACAACATGGTATCTGAGAACGCTTACGCGCATCAACGTGTGGCAGCGGTTCTCCATCCGGCACTCAGCGAATATAGTGACCTATGATAGATGTTTTGTTGTTGGCCAACGTCTTTGAAAATTTCCGTGACAGTTGCGTCGCGAATTACGAGCTAAATCCCGTATATTATTACATTTTATTTTATTGGCTTCACGGGACGCCATGTTGAAACATACTGGTGTAAAATTTAAACTACTCACAGATATTGACATGATAATGTTTATCGAACATAATATACGCGGTAGTCTGAATCAGTGTTCAAACAGGTACGAGCGAGCCAACAACAAATACATGCCGTCGTACGATCCATTAAACTTACTTGTATCCATCAAACGTACTTGATGTACTATGACGTCATAATCTGTATGGCTGGCAATGTGTCAACCATTTACCCTATGTCGATTTTTGATGAGTCGACGACAAAATTTTGACTTTATAACCATTGCGTTAGATTCGCCAACGGACTATATTCTCGAGATGGATGTGGAGTACCCATAATATCTTCATACGTACATCAACCTGCGCACCGACACTCACTGACCTATCGTTTTGTCCGACGCGCGAGCTCAGCAAACGCGATAACAAGCTCTTCGCAATTATGCGATAAACAGTGTTACGTCATACATCGCAATAGTGTATTTGTCACGGCCTTCATATCGCAGAGGTTCACATATATTGCAATTCGCGCAATCTCCATGGCTACGCGAATATATTGAGCTCAACACAAAATTTAGAATTTTGGCGAAAAATGATTTTGAAAAAAATTTATACAAATTTATGAAAGATTTATACAGGCCTTATGAAAGACGAGAACAATGGTGCATCATGACTGAATTCGTAGGGCTTAGAGCGAAAATGTACGCCTGGCGTGTAGAAAAAAAGAAGAATACAAAGAAGGCAAAGGGTGAACAAATGTTGAAACAAGATCTATAATGTTCGAAGATTACACGCGATGTTTGAATAATACAATCGAAATGACCCGCAGACAGTCGTGTATAACATCCAAATTGCATGAGATGTACACCATATCAGAAACAAAAATTGTTTTAAGTCTATGATGATAAAGTCTTCGCGATATATCGTGCGAGGTTCCCCCGACATACTGTCATGGGGGAATTACATTAACATAAAAAACATTATTTACCGATATAAATAAAACATATTTCTATTGTATGTACAATATGTATAACATGTATAAGTATATATAATATGTAGATATAATATGTAAATATAATATGTATATGATATTTATCATATGTGTAATATTGTTATATATTTTTTTAATTATATTTTTTATAATAAATATAAATTTTACAACACATTGTCTTTATGTATCCAAGAATTATGCGAATTGTCAAATCCCAATCATTTCATATAAATTGTTTCCCTTTTTGCGCAACACCTTTTTAACGAAGTTTTACATTAGCGACTCTATGCAATTCGTATTCGTAGAATCCTTTAGCGATAGGTTCTCTACGAAAGTGGAGTATCTTCCAGAAGATACGTCACTGGATCAGTTTGTTGCACTTTGATCATTTTAAACTCTTCTGTGCTTCAATTCGACATGTAACCTTTATCAAAGACTGTCTTGAATTTGTTTACGCGTATCGAATTACTTTTTGTATCAATGTGAATGCGGCAATCTTTACGCGATTATAAAACGTGATTAAGAACCTGTCGGTGATCATGGGGGTAACGTCGACGGAACACATAGTGATAGTTCGACGCTTGCGCGCGTTGAAATTAATACGAGATGCGGCAGGATGTCGATCCATTTATAATTTATATTGTGCGTAAAATATTGTTTCCACATATCATTCTTCAATATATGGTAACTGTTCGACGATTGAGGCCTTCATTATAGAATACAATAGAATAATGATTGATTTATGCTTCTTCAAGAGTTTCTGCATATCCGAGTAAAATTCTTTTCTTTTGTCAATATGCAAATTTTTCGGACATCTTCCATCGTCTCGAATTATCTTTGCGATTGCCTTCATCATCTCGTTCCCGCTCTTGGCTTTGTTCATGCGAGCGGCATGATTCATGCGTGCTTACTTAGCATAGCGAAAACGATGAGAATATAATAGTAATCTCTGTTGAATCGTGTATAAGGACTCATCTCGATCACATCCGCCTGCCACAGGTCATCGTATCTGTGTACTATGACGTGTCTTTGCGGAAAATTTCTTCTGCCGGAGCGTGCAATTCATCAATCAGTCGTTTCTCAGACATTGTGAATAATTATTCGGCACGATGCACTTCTCGAATCGTCTTTTTAAATTCGTTTAGCATAACCTGCACATTATTTTGTAAAGTTGCAATCTTCCTTTCGATTTCGTTCAAACGATCTTTCAAATCTTGAACAATCTGCTGCGTATCGTTTGTTTGCGTCAGCATCCACCGGTAGCGCTAATCGTAGAAATCTTGCGCGACTTTATGTCAAAATCAACTGCGACTATGCAAATAGCATTATCGCGCACGTAATTTCTGAGCAATCTGCGCCACTGATAGTGTGCTTCCTCTTCTAAGCGATAGTTCAAATTTGTTGATCGGCATTGCGATTTCGACTGAATGACGTGTGTAGAACGAGATTAATTATAATCAGATCGATTTCGCGAAATTCTTCGATAATGGATAGAATCTCGTTGTTGTGATTATTGTGATCCGCCTGGCGCGAAACCTCGAGTAATCGCTGACGATCTACAATTTCATTGGGATCGTTCCAATGGATATAGTCAATCTTGTTGTCATTTAGTATCATCGTATGCGGCAAATTCTTTTGTTTATTCCGTTCCAACTTTTTTATCCAACACCAATGGCGCTATTATGTTCTTATACTTGTCCTTTACTTGATTATTCGGATTATGGCGCCAGTGAGCATTTGTCATCAGTAGAATGCTTATGTAAGTCTGTAAGTCATCTATACAGATACTTACATTGGGAAATTTCATGAAAATTAACTCGTACAAACCTGATGTTCCATCTTTTTCTTTAATTAAATCATCATTTTTGTATAAAGTTATACGTTTATCACTGAGTTCGTTCTTTCATCGCTGAAATAAACTCCATACACGATGTTTATGTTGACAGCTTTCTTATTGCTCAGGATCGCTTTAAGATATTTGTGTCCTTACGGACCATAGTTAGCTTGCAGCTTTTCATGCTCCTCGTGTTTGAAACAGATATCGAATGAATGTTATGAATTTCATGGATGTTACGGTTCATCGGCGACTTCGAAAATTTTTTCGACGGAGGGGGCGTGGTCGTACGATAAATGGCGCGGATATATTACAATATTTCATTTTGTTCAAAGTGGATAGTATGGTTTTTGATCGATTCAACATTGATTTCACAGGCGTGAAAGCCTGTATATATAGGATTGTCGTACAAAGCATTGAGTTGTTTTCTTTTGAGTTTTGGTTCCTTGTCTTCTCCTGAAAAGAATGTTTCAGTCATGATATGATCCTTGATACAATAATTGTATGTTTTAATATAGACTGTATATTAACATTGAAAATGACCGGATAGAAACTTGAAACGTCTGTATTTGTAGAAATAGTTAAATATAATTTTTAGTATTTAATAACGATAACGAAGAATATCTTGCTTGCGCTTTGAGCCTTTTAACTGATTATTTTAATTGCTGTTTTTATTCTGGTTTTTTTAAATCAATGTCTCAGAAACCAATCTCAGTAAAAGTATTGTTATTTTATCTTAATTAAGGGTTAAAATATCAAATAAGAAATAGATTTCAAAAATATTTAATGAATACTTTTTATTACTTAACTAGCTCTCTAGATTATGAAAAGTGTATCATTTTTTAAAAAATATTATCCCCATAATTTATTTAAAACCAAGAATCGAAAACTTTTATGCATTTTGTAATTTGATTAATTATTATTTTATTATATATAGCTCGCAAAGATTTGCACATTTCGGACTGAATCCGGCGAGCGACCCTTACCATCGCTCGAGGCTCGGTGAGCCGCCGAGCGCTCACGTGTCGCTCTGATTCAAGAGTGTCCCCATATCAGAAATATACTGGGAGCGCATCTTCCGCCAAATTATTATTGATGCATGTTTTTTATTAAATAATTTATTTTTATTAACATAAAATTTTCTATTGTTTACAATTAATAAAAATAATAAAAATAATAAAAATAAATTATATAATATCAACTCTTTTCACTCACATAACTTACAACAAATTAATAAATAGTAAAACCCAGGTCAATACATTAAACGAGCTACAGCTAAGTGTACTAAATAATATTTATTAATCATAAATTATAATTTTCTGATAAATTTCAACGATACGTTGCGACTACATATTTAGTCCTCATTAGCCACAGAAATACATAAATACTCAAATATCTAATTATATTAACATATTAGGTGTGGGAAAAAGTTCATGGCGTTTTTCCCATTAGATGGCATTAAAAAAACGCCACGAACTTTTTCACATCTAATATTATGAGGAACTCACATTCGAATTACAAGATAATATAATAGACTTCTAAAAAATCATCTCACCTCTGTGTTACAAAGGATGGTATATCGCAATTATATCATATGTAGTCAAACTTGATAAAAATAAACGATGTAGTGAAGAGACATGATTCCGAACCAATTCATCAGTTAATAGTGAAAAAGGACAGTCAATATGAATAAATGAATAAATTCCAGTCATATTAATGATGTACTTGATGTCAAATTATAAAAGGTTGTATGTATATCCTTAATAATATTGATAGAAAAAATTAATCTGAAGATAAATACAAATTATATGTAATGGCAATGGCAATCTATTAAAATTGTAATATAGAATTTAGAATCAGTTATATTCACTAGATACAAGACCGACTTAACTGTGAGAGAGTATTAGGTATACAACTTTGCTTCCGCCGTTTTTTTTCCGAAATTCGAGGCTTTATTGTAAAAAACTGGTTATACATTTATGATTCAAAGTATTGTCCATCACTGACCACTACTTTCTCCCATCTTTCGGGTAGCGTACGAATCCCGCGAAAAAACTGGTCATCTTTTGAGGCTATCCACGAATCGATCCAATTTTTTACTTCTTCATAAGACCGGAAGTGCTGG
>Ga0157364_1007173_pt1 | contig 11528 bp, 9 predicted proteins | sample AttsexASBM2_FD_111476 | JGI IMG/M metagenome (GOLD analysis project Ga0157364, IMG submission 111476) | Fungus gardens microbial communities from leaf cutter ant in Ribeirão Preto, State of São Paulo, Brazil - Atta sexdens ASBM2 | ecosystem: Host-associated > Fungi > Mycelium > Unclassified ...
CGTCATCCAGGATATACTGGAATCCTTCTTGTAGTCAGTGGAATGTTGCTTTTGCATGCATCGGAGGTGAGTTTTCTACTGGAGGTGGTGAGTACTGCGATTAAATTTGTTTCGTCAGGGTTCCTGGTTGAGGGAGAGTGGTGTTCTGAAGATCACAGTGATGAAGATATTTTCAGGACTTGTTTGTGGGCGGGCTATAGCCGTCATTTATGGACTACTGAAACGGATGTCAAAAGAGGACAAGGCGTTATATCAGTTAGCCGGAAAAGAATGGGAAGACTGGGCTAAGAGCGTTCCGTACAGGCTGTTCCCTTTTATTTACTGATTGTTACGGTTTCCTCATGACCCAGATGGATTGCATTACTGGAAAGCACTATGAATTTATCTGAATTACTCGAACTCATTGGTACCAATATTTGCCTTCTTGACGGCCCTTTCGTTGTCATGCTGAACCTCAGAGGACAGGACGCGGATGTGACGGTAGTTAGAGTAACGACTACGTGTTGCCCTACGTGTTGCCTTTCTTTCCACACACTGGTCTGTAGAGGTTTTGTAACATTGATCGTCCAGGATGCAGATTGCTTCCTTCGATCTATTGTTGAAACCACACGCTCCAAGACTCGCCTAAATCCGGGCAAACTTCCAGAGCCAAGATCACATTATGTGTTGCTACGCTAGCAGGAAAGACGTAAAGCTAGGGAGACGAGCCTGCTAGGCAAGAGCAAGTGAAATGAAATGTATCAGATGCTAGGCAAGCAGAGGTCTCCTCGTCGGTAAGAACATAAGTTTTTGCCATGCTATGCAGCGCATATGTTCTCGAGAATAGGGAATTATGCTCAGGAGGATTTGATCATCTCAAAAAAATGAAATTGATGAATGAAATTGATGAAGTCTCAACCAGTTTCACCCGGACCGACTTAGTATTGGCGGCCCGACCATCGCGTCTGAATGAAAATGGAAAATTTCAGAGACTTTATATAGAACAGGGTCGGACGTCATTTTTTTTAAATTCAACAATTTATTACACGGGACGCGATGGCAGACCGTGGTAACTACACAATGTAATTACTCAATTAAAGAAAAGCAAAAAAGAGAAAAGAAAAGACAAGAAAAGGAAAGAAAAATAAAAGACTAATTAGTCCTAATTGACACTATCCTAGAAACAAAATGCTCTAGGATTGAACTCTAAAAATGTAAGAATATCCTTGAGAGATTCTCTCTTTGGATTCCAAGACTTTTTATAACACATACAATCAAATAAGATATGCCTCCTTGTTTCAATAGAATACTCTTCATATGTATATGTGAAGGATTCTTTAGGGAAGAATCTGGGCCTATACTTGCCAATAGGGGTGTGGTTCATGATTAGTCTCATAATGCAAGCACACATTGAATTTGACAAGCTGAAATGCTTTAACCAAGCACCATCCTTGGAGTATGTTGGACAAATAGGCTGATGATCATTGTCATTCAATTCAAGGAAATTTCTTCTCTTATATTCTGAGGCTTGGAAATATATTTGCCATTGCTTAACTATGGTGTTGCATTCTTCTTTCCTACTAAACTCCTATGACATCTTACTCAGGAATATAGGAACAATCTTAATGCATTTTGACTCTTTATCCACTAAGAGATATAGTAACCACTTGAAACTATCTGAACAGTCCCAAAAAGTAATTGTATTATTAAAGTTTCTTTTGAAGAAATACCTGAGATCCTTAGATATTGTAATAGAGTGAAGTTGATATGGGTAAACAGATGAGTCAAAGATCCATTTAGCAACTGAGATTGCATCAGTGATAATGATGATATAAGCAATATCTTGTAATTGTACTACATGATTTATTCTGTATCTAATGGCAAAGAGTTCAGCTTCTGTAGATGTTACATTCATGGTATAGTGAACAGATTTGGTGATGATTTCCTATCTCTTATATATATAAGAGATTAAGGTGGCTGCTTTATTCTTGACACTAACATCTGCAATAATGAGCATAGTGTCTTGATTTATAAGAGAATTCTCAAGGATATTGTTAAGTCTGTTACAATGAGAGGTCAATACATCAGAATTCTTTCAGTTAACTGAAAGAAAAGAAAAATGATCCAAAAAAGTATCTACTAAATGAAAGCCAGGAGAAAGTTCCTTATTTAAACTATCAAAAGAAGGTAATACTTTATTTAAATAAGTGTTGATGTCTATTATAAGACCTTTGATTTTGAATGTTGCTTGATTGTAAGATGAGATGTGGCCTATCAGAATCACAAACAATGAACTTTATTTTTATTTTTATTTTTTATTTTTTATTTTTTATTTTGTTTTTGTTTTTGTTTTCTATTTTCTATTTATTTTTATTTTATTTAGGGTTAGGGTTTAGTGTGACAGTCACAGTCACATAGCCACATGATCATGATAGAAAGTGGTAGAAGCTTCTAGAACAATGATGTCATATAATATACTTAATACATGTTAGCCTTTAGGCTTATACATAGTCTTTAGGGTAGGCTAGGCATAGTAGTATAGTGTAGTATATAAGATAGATATATTGTACTAGGAACTCCATTGAGTTCTCTTATGATTAACCTAATCCAAGGTTTACTCTTTTGACTTTAACCCTAAGTCTTAAGACATAATATTAGAACTTAATTCCATTTCTTGAAACTGTCCAACATAGAATCCTCTCTACCCTTTCTCTTTTATCTCTTATCATCCTCGACCAAGGGACAACACAGTTCTTTAGTCAAGAAGATATAGCTAGATCTTAGGCTTAAGAAATATACTAGCTAAGTAGGGAAAGCTTGGTTATTTAATTGTATCAAAGCTCACTAGTACATTTCAGACATATTATCTTATGTGAATGTGTTATATACTTTCTTCAATGTTTAGCTCTATGCTACAGTTCCACTTGTAAGCTGTCTATGTAGGAGAACACCAGGCATTCTTAAGATCTCACTTAGAATAGAACAGTCTCCTTAGACCAAAATTGTTTACTCTTTACTTAGAGCAATAGTCAGTAGGAAGTGTGAGATGGGACTAAAAGAGAGCCTGCTAATATATATAGAGATTGAGTCGAGTTCTGAATATGAGTCAGAAAGTAAAACCAGTACTGGTTCTGCTCTTTTTTTATACATATCATCACTACCAATACCACCTATTAATTCTCTCCCTTCTATTATGAGCCAGTATGACCTTCACACTATCATTTGACAACAATAGGGGCAATTAACAGCAATGTAGGCACAGATTTAAGCTCTGATTGCAGGAGGAGCAGTGGTAGGAATAGAAGGGGTAATGGAGGAATCCAACATAGAATCCCACATAGAGATGGCAAAACCACCAGTTTTCAATGGAGAAGCAGGGAAAGTAGGAGGATTTATCATAGCATACAAGTTATACTTGAGAATGAGGATGAGAGAGATAATAGTAGAAGAGCAAATTCAGTGGGTACTATTCTACATACAAGGAGGATTGGTAAATGTGTGGAAGGAGAATGTATTAGAGGATTTGGAAATGGGAGAAGTAGAGTTTGAATTAGTAGGAGAATTATTATTAGAGTTAAAAAAGGAGTTTGGAGGAGGAGATGAAGAATCAGTAAAAGTAGCAGAATTAAGAAGGTTTGAGCAAGGAGGAAGAACTTTGTACAGGAATTCAGAAGAGTAGCAAGAGGTAGCAGATATGAAGGAAGAGCATTAGTGAAGGAGTTTGAAAGGGGAATGAGTGAAATGATTAGGAGAAAGCTGATAGAGGCAGAGAGACTTCCAACTAGTATTGATCAGTGGTATGAATGTGCCACTAATTTAAACAGACACTGGAAGGAGAGTAGAAGAAAAGAGAAGAAGTTGAGGGGTAAACAAGATAATGGGGCTCAGACTCCAAGGCAAGACAATAGGGCACAACAACAACAAATTCCATAGCCCCAAGTTTGGCTAAGAAGACAAGAAGCTCCTCAACAGTAGATAGAGCCTGCTCTGATAGAAAGAGTAGAAAGAATGAACATGATGATGGTATGCCCAAATCAATAGGCAAGGTTTGTACCTCATAACCCACATGACATGGATGTAGATAGGAAGAATAGGAATTGCTACAACTGTGGGGGATTTGGACATCTGGCTAAAAACTGCAGGAACAGAGGAATAGAAGACAGAATTGGGAAGGGTAGAAGACTGGAATATGGAAGAAATGAGCAGAGAACCAAAAACAATAGACAGAATAATTTAAATGGGAAGGGAGATCTAATAGTCCTTGATTAGATCTTAGTAGCTATAACAGATTTGTAATGCTCAGTAAAGTAGTAGATAATACATCCTGTTGCAATCTGGACAAGGGGAATATGCTAAGAGAAGTAATAGTGAAAATTGGGCTGGAAAGAATAGATACACAAGAAGGAATCACAGTGAAGGTGTTGTTAGATAGTGGGACAACAGGATTGGTAATGAGTTTGGAGTTTACAAGAAAGCAAGGGTTTAAGTTGAAGAAGATAGAGAGGCCTATATATATGAGAAATGTAGACAGTTCTTTCAACAAGGAGGGACTTATCAAGCATAGAGTAGAGGTGAATATCTACTACCAAGAGCATCAAGAGAGAACAGAGATAAATATGATAGGAGGATAGAAGTAAAGCATTATATTGGGTATATCTTGGCTTGCTTACTATAATCCAGAGATCAATTGGAAGACAGGAGAAGTAAAGATGATAAGATGTCTGGTAGATTGTGAAAAATAGTGGAGACAGAAGCAGGAGAAAGCAGGGTGGCAAAAACAGAAGGAGAAAGAAAAGAAGAGAGAAAGAAAACCAGAAGAAAAAGAAAAAGACAAAAGAAAATGGAATAGTAGAAATAAAGAGAGTAACAGAAGAGTGGGAAATATTGGATGAAAAGGAGAAAACAACAAAGTCTGAAGTAGAGACAAAAAAGCTAGTACCAGAAAGATTTCATAAGTAGATAAAGATCTTTGGCAAGAAACAGAGTAAAATAATGTCTACAAGAAAAATTTGGGATTATGTGATTAAGCTGAAGGAAGAATTTATACCAAAAAAAGGGAAGGTGTATTCATTGTCAAGAGAAGAGAGAGAGGAAGTGAGGCAGTTTATAGCAGAACAGATGAGGAAGGGATACATAAGACCATCAAAGTTACCACAGACTGTACCAGTGTTTTTTGTAGGAAAGAAGAATAGGAAGAAAATAATGATATAAGACTATTGATATCTCAATGAGTAGACAGTAAAGAATAATTACCTATTACCACTTATTTTGAATGTAATCAAGAATATTGGAACCAAGAAAATATTTACAAAGATGAACTTGAGGTGGGGTTATAATAATGTGAGAATTAACAAATTTACTGGCCACATTTTTGTTATAGTTCAAAACTTAAGTGTTAAAGTTAAAAAGTAATCTTAGATTAGGTAATCATAGAAGAACTCAATAGAGAACTCTGTACAAGATTGTCTATCTTATATATCTCAGACTACTGGTCTATGCACTACTACTTTAGCCTACCCTAAATAACCATGTATCTGCCTTAAGGCTACTATATATATAATACATAGTATGACATCATTCCTTCTAGAACCTTCTACTGTTTTTTATTATAACATATGACTATATGATAGTGTGACCATGACCTGTGACATCACACTGATTCCTAGCCCTAGTTCTAAAAATAGAATAGACTGAGAGGAATAGAAGTAAAATAAAATAATAAAAATAAAATAGAGTCCAATTCTTGTATTTCTAACAATTTTAGGCTATGATGAATGAGTTGCTAAGAGATTTGATAAATATGAGGAAAGTTGGAAGCTTCATTGACAATATAATAGTAGAGATAGAAACAGAGAAAGGATATAATGAGTTAGTAGTAGAAATATTGAGGAGACTAAAAGAAAATAATTTATATGTGAAACTGGAGAAGTGCAAGTAGAAAGTAAGGGTGGTAGATTTCTTAGGAGTAGTATTAGAACCAGAAGGTATAAAGATAGAGGAAGCAAAAGTAAAGACTGTATTAGATTAGCTAGTCTCTAAATTGGTAAAGAACATACAAAAGTTTCTAAGACTGGCAAACTACTATAGGAGGTTTATAAAAAGGTTTGTGAAGATAGCAAAGCCATTGCATGAGTTGACAAGAAAGAAAAGAGAAAAAATAGAAGTGGAGAATTAAACAAGAAAAGTCATTTGAAACATTAAAGAAATGGCTCACAACAGAATCTATCTTAGTGGCTCCAGACTTAGATAAGAAGATGAGGATAGAAGTAGATATATTAGATTATGTGATAGGAGGAATACTATTTATGGAATGTGATGATGGAAGATAGAGAGCAGTAGTATATTTGTCAAAATCATTGAATGAGATAGAGAAAAATTATGAAATATATAATAAAGAGATGTTGTCAGTAATTAGAGTCTTAGAAAACTAAAGTCATTTATTAGAGAGCACAAAATTCAAGTTCAAGATTTGAACAGATCATAAAAATCTGGAATACTTCATGAAAGCATAGAAATTGAATAGATGATAAACAAGATGGGCATTATATCTATCAAGATTTGACTTTGCTCTGAAACATGTATCAGAAATCAAAATGGGAAAGGCAGATAGACTTAGTAGGAGACTAGACTGGAAAGTAGAAATAGAAAATGACAATATTATTCAAATATTTATTAAAAACTATTAGATTCATAATCTATATGAAGTAGTAGTAGAAGGACCTAAAGTAGATATAGTAGAAAAGATAAAAAAAGCTAGAGGTAAAAACAAAAAGATAGTAAGAATAGTTGAAAAAATGAAGAAAACAAGAGTAAGGAATTTGAGAGGAGACAAATGGGAGATAGATGGAAGATTGATACTAAAAGAGGGAAATATAATGTGCTAAAGAATGAGGAGCTAAGAGCAGAGATAATCTGGCTTCATTATGACATGTTGGTAGCAAGACATAAAGATAGATAGAAGATGACAGAGTTAGTAATAAGAAATTACTGGTAGCCAGGAGTTATAAAAGAGGTGGGAGAATATATAAAAGGTTGTGATGCATATCAAAGGATGAAGAATAGAACAGAGGTACAAGTGGGAAAGTTAATGATGAGTGAAGTACCAGAAAAACCATAGATGCATCTAATAGTAGACTTTATCACAAAGTTACCAATAGTAGCAGAAAAGGATACAATATTAGTAGTATACAATAGGTTGCCCAAGATGACTCACTTTGTAGCAACAACAGAAGAAACATTGGCGGAAAGATTGGTAAGATTGTTTAGAGATAATGTGTGGAAGTTATATGGATTGCCAGAAAGTGTGATAAGTGATAGAGGACTACAGTTTGCAGCAGAGCTAACAAGAGAGTTGAATAAGATGTTGGGGATAGAGACAAGATTGTCAATAGCATTCCACTTACATACAGATGGACAGACAGAACAAATGAACCAAGAGTTGGAACAATACTTGAGGTTCTTTACAGAACATAAACAGAGAGATTGGCTAGAGTGGTTAGTAACAGCAGAGTTTGCAGTAAACAACAAGGTTCATACTGCAACAAAAGTCTCACCTTTTATGGAAAACTATGGGAGAGAGTTAAGAATGGGGGCAGATGTTAGGAGGAAAGTAAAAGTAGAAAAAGCAATAGAGTTTGTAGAGAGAATGAAGAAGATAGAAGAGGAAGCAGGAGTAGCATTGAGAAAAGCACAGGAATATATGAAGAGACAAGCAGATAGAGAGCAACAAGAAGTAAAGAATTGGAAGAAGAGTGACAAAGTGATACTGAGTACAAAAGACTTGGTATTTAATGAAAGACCAGTAAAAAAGTTGATAAAGAGATATGTGGGACCCTATAAAATAGAAGTAGTAGTATCAAGAAACATAGTGAAGTTGAAACTACTGGTCTCTATGAGGATTTATCTAGTAGTAAACGTTAGTAGGATAGAGAGATATAGAGAGCCAGTGAGAGGACAAAGAGTAGAAAAACCAAAACCAGTAGAAGTAAAAAGAGTAGAAGAATAGGAGGTAGAAAAGATATTGAATAAGAGAAAAGTGTGAGGAGTAGACAAGTATTTGGTGAGATGGAAAGGTTTTACAGCAGAGAATGATATATAAGAAAGAGAGGAGGATTTGGAAAATGCAAAAGAGTTGGTAGATAAATTTGAAGGAAGATTAGAGACAGAAGTAAGATGATAGAAGGGGATAGATAAAAGGTGAAAAATAAAGCTAAATCCAAATGCAAAGGAGTTCAGAAGAAGTGAATTACCAGAGAAGTATATGACAAAGATCTTATTTGGGTGGGATGATAAAAAGTTCAAGGATAAATATTTAAGGAAGTTGGAGAAAAGCTAGGAAAGATGGAAGGGAAAGATAGTAAGGGAAGAAGAAGTCAGTTCCTTTGGAGTAAGAGTCTTAAAGAGGAAGTAATGTCAAAATCACAAATAATAAACTTGATTTTTATTTTTCATTTTCATTTTACTTTTATTTAGTGTTAGAGTTTAGTGTGACAGTCACAGTCACATAGCCACATGATCATGATGGAAAGTGGTAGAAGCTTCTAGAACAATGATGTCATATAATATACTTAATACATGTTAGCCTTAAGGCTTATACATAGTCTTTAGGGTAGGCTAGGCATAGTAGTATAGTGTAGCTTTTGACTTTAACCCTAAGCCTTAAGACATAACATAGCTATGCAATATAGTATGTCCATCTTGGAATGATGTTTATCTATAATGGTGTTGATCACATATTGTTTGGAAAGAGATGCCACTCATAGATGATAATGCCTAATAATTTTGTCAAGGTGAAAATAAATGAAAATAAGACTAGCTATAGTCTTAATTTCCCAAGTTAGTAATATATAAAATGCTTCTGTAATCTATAACACTGCTCTCCTCTGCATTTTCTTCAATTCCTTAAAGGGTTAGTACAAAGGCACTTCTTTGAAGTATCAAAGTTGAAATCTGTATAACACAATAGAAAGAACACATGTTCTATATAGTAGTCATTTGTAGATAGGTGATAAACTTCTACTTGAATTTCCCAACATTTTCATGTTCTTAATTGTGGAAAGAGTTTTGTTGGTGTAATGATGAATATGTTGACAAAAGATAAGTTTCTTGTTGAAGAAGAAGCCTAGATATTGCCAGGTATCTTTAGGGCAGAGAATGGGGCCTCTTAGGGATCACATATTTAAGGAAGGAATATAAGGAGCATTCATAGACCTTGAGAAATAAAAGACCTCTGATTTGTTATATTTGATAACTAGACTGAACTAGTTAAATAACAAGAAAATGATGTTATAACTATAAAAGAGATTTGCATTAAATTTTTCATAACTTTTTTCTTGAGAAATAAAGAGACCATTATCAACAAATGAAAGAATAGGTGTCATATGTCAAGTTCACCCATTCTAAAGATACATTATTATAGTGGTGTTATTATTATAACATCTCTGACACAAACTCATCTTTCATAATAGCCATTCTTCTTGCAACATGTTCCTATAGTATTGATACAACAACTCAGGTATCCAGTCTTCTATGATAGGAATACTCCTATCAGACTTAGTCTTCTATGGCAGAGTTTTTCTATCTGATTTCTGTCAGTGTCTCACCACTGAAACCTCTGAGTATCTCCTAACTATCTGACTTGTATATAAGACTAGTAGTTACACTATAATTCACTAGTCTGATAATTGACAAAGATAACTTCTATTGAACTCAATCTCCAGTGTTCAATAGCAACATACCAACATTAGTACTCACTTCTATCTCAGACTTGTTTCTACACTTTATGTATTTCTGAGCCAACCTCATGGGCTTTTGTCTCCTAGTATGAACTACATCTGACAATAGGAGATAGAAGAGTTTTAGATCTTTTTTCAAAAATGTGTAAAATGGACATAATGTAAAGAGCCAAAAGAATTGGAGAAAGAGCAGAATCTTTTTCTATACCTACATCTGCTTTAAAGAAAGGGGAAATAAATTAGTTCTATACATATTATATTTGTCTGTTAACTAGATAATCAGAAAAGAAATGAGAGATGCAAGAATTAAAACTAGCTTTGTCAAGAATCTTCAGAAGAAGTTAATGATTTAAAGTAGGAAAAAACTGAGCAATGTTGAATGCAAGAGTGCTTGTATGAAATTCTTTTGTCTATTCCATATGTATAAGGTAAGTTAGATAAATACTGGTATCTTTAGTTGATTGTTGTTTGATATCTCTTATTTAATTAGAATAGACAAAGTTCAAAGTGATAAAGTGTACTTGAAATCTAACACTTATGACTTTTTTGACAAGTTTTCCTAATGTGTTAAGGAGAATGATGGGTCAAAATGTTTTGGAAGTGTTGTAACATGGTTTATTTGGCTTAGAAATGATAATAGACATCAACTTTTTGAAATGAGAGAGCCAATGCCCAAGGTTAATGTACACATTTGCTATATTGACAAAATTAGTAATATATTACTTGTCACAGATCAATGCTTTGAGTTGTTTTCAGGAAATATGATCTGGTCCTAGGGTAGATGAGTTGCTACATTTGTCAATTGCATTGATAAACTCTGATTTAGAGAATAGTGGCCATTTGGCTTGTTGATATAATAGAACTTCATCTAATAGTTGAAGATTTATTAGTCTATTTTAAGCAGCATTGTAAGACTAATGAAGAGCTTGTCATAAGTTATTCAAATTGTTACAAGAATGACTGTTGAATTTAATAGCTTTCATGGCAGGTAAATTTTGTTTCTTGACCCAATTTATTAGATCCCATGGTCTCTTGTTGGTCAATGCTATTTCTTGAATTTTATTGTCAAAAAATATTTGTTTTGCTGTTTTAACCATTTTCCTATATTTAATCCAGTTTATTCTTTTCCTAGATGTTCAATATGTGACAAGATCCCTATTATATTCTTTGTTCTATCATGTCTTAGAATATTTAGTGATATTAACATATTTGGAATGTTTATACCACAATTCCTCTATAATAGAAGCCAACTCTCAAGTTATCACTTCTAGCTTCTCACAATTGAGAATATTAGTCATATCAATACAACTTATTTTATTTCTCAATTTGTTGATAAATTATTTTTCTTCTTCACTATTCTTGACAATAGTTAGCTTCTTTTCTTGGATAAATTCCTTCTTGATGACAATATGGACTGATAAAGGAGCATAGTCAGAAGGTCCTCAGAGATTAGTTAAAATGGAATAATTTTTGAATTCCTCTCCATTAGCATGAAGGAACATAAGATCTAGAACCAAGTTAGCATCTTAAGAGTTAACCATGTATTGTGTTGGCACTTGATCAATTGGCATTGAAAGTTCTAAATCAAAACTATTAGCTATCTCTCTAAGAGTATATGTATGATTCAAATGATACAGAAAAGCAGAATCCTAGTTATTGTCTCTAATATTAAAATCCCCTGTTATAATTAAAACATTATTCAAGTTAACCTCAGTATCCTTGAAATACTTTAAGGTAAATTAATGTTCATCTGAATAGATGTTGATAAGAAAACACATAATCTCTATGATTCAAAGTGTTTCTCCTAAGCAAAAA
>Ga0157364_1007174_pt1 | contig 11528 bp, 8 predicted proteins | sample AttsexASBM2_FD_111476 | JGI IMG/M metagenome (GOLD analysis project Ga0157364, IMG submission 111476) | Fungus gardens microbial communities from leaf cutter ant in Ribeirão Preto, State of São Paulo, Brazil - Atta sexdens ASBM2 | ecosystem: Host-associated > Fungi > Mycelium > Unclassified ...
CCCTCCCTCTCCCCTCTCTCCCTCCCTCTCTTTGCGGAGTGAAGTTAGGCAACCTGCGCACATAATTGCGAAAAAACTGTAAATCAAATCCATTTGCTTTGCTAAGTTAGTACACATGCTTTTCAGTTGTTATGTCAGTGAAAGTTTTTGTGTGCGATGATTTTTAGGGACTCCACACAATAAAAGGAACAGATAATAAGAATTTCAATCTATTAGAAGTCATGTATTGTGGAATACACAGTTTCTGAGAAGTTGAAATTCTTATTCTCTGTTTTCTATTTTCTGTTCCTTTTATTATGCAGAACCTTTTATCGAGCAAAGAATTTGTTTGAAATTTTGCGTTACGAACGAAATTTCATTCACAAACGCATTCAAAATGTTGCAATCATCGCCATAAACTTTTTGTAACATTTTGAATTTGCGTTTGTGAACGAAATTTCATTCGTAAATTTCGCAAAATTTCAAACAAATTTTTTGCTCGATATTTTTCGGTAAAAATCGTCGCACACAAAATCTTCACTGATATAAACAACATTCTTAAACGGCTTAAAGGAACGCCATGATTTTTTTACCAAATGCTAAATGTGAAGAACATGTGTACTAACGTAGCAAAGCAAACGGATTTGATTTACAGTTTTTTTGCAATTAAAAAAAAATAAAGTTCGAATACTTTTTGATCACAGTATGAACACGGCCATACTTGAAACGCAACAACGTTCACGACAATTTCTGCAGCAACATTTAAATGCGCTTTTGAACAGAAAGACGCGAATTTCGCAGTGGACAGTTATTCCACGAATGGAAATGGAAGTGTATGTTTCACCATTATTATCTTCAGATTATAGTATTCCATCGAAACTGTCGGAAGTCGATTTTCAAAAAAAAAAGATATAATATAAATTAATAATATATTATATATTATTAATATATATTATATATTATTAATTATATTATAATATAATTAATATTATAATATTATAATATAAATTCAGTACAAAGTTGCTTCTTAATTATCTTCTTAATTTCAAATAAAATCTGTCATTTTTTTGATAGATTCTTTTTCAAAATCGAAAAAAAATTCAGTGTCAATTAATTAAGCATTAATAAGATCTATAAAATTCTTATCCGCCGTTATCTCCATACTTGTCTTGCACAAAAAGACTATCAAAATTTTAATTCAGTCGAAGATTCGTCCAAAAAATCGATGTCTTATTGAAAAAATGAGTTAATCATTCAATTAATTGTAATTAATTAATCATTTTTACATCATGTATTTAGCTGAAAAAATTAACCGAAAATGAATTAAACACCGTTCTTACGGAATCATTTGTATTTTGTATGAAGAGTCATAAAGTATTAAAAAAGTTTGTGAGTCATCCATATAGTTATAATTAACAAAAAAATCATGTAATTGTCCGAAATATAGATTGAAGGCGCTGCAGCGCTCCAGAAGTTCCGTCAAACGCTATCGTCAGGATACATGCTGTTTCATGTACGGAATCGGAACGACGGAACAATTTGTTAAATTTGTCTAAATTTTGAGATCAATTCCGTTTTGTAAGGGGCCCTGCACAACAAAAGGAACAGGGAACAAAGAAGAATTTCAACCTATCAGAAACTGTGTATTCCACAATACATTCTGATAGGTTGAAATTTTATTCTCTGTTCCCTGTTTATTCTGTTTCCTTTTATTGTGCGGAACCTCTAAAAAGAGGTTTCTCTCGTCCCATGTAGCCGGAACGAAATGAAAACGAACGGAATGTCGCCTCGGTCGCAAGTTAATTTGCTTAATTTAGTCGCATTAAAATAACGAAATTAATATTTCGTTATTTTAATGCGACTAAAGCAGTAATATGCATAATTTGTGCAATTATTTTATTTATAACTTTGAATACTCAAAAATAAATTATAAGAGTGAGATATTTTGTTACTAAAATATCTCACTCTTATAATTTATTTTCATTACATTCCGGCTACATGGGACGAATAGAGAAAATTTTTTTTCTCGGAATAACATGTTCAGTGTTGATTTAAAAATTAAAACGAATATTCAAAAAGCATAATAAAAAGAAACAAAGAATAGAGAATAAGAATTTCAATCTATTCAATCAAAAATCATGTATTGTAGAATACACAGTTTCTGATCGAAATTCTTATTCTCTGTTCTCTGTTCCCTATTCCTTCTATTGTGTGGAGCCCCTTACGGAACGGAATGCTAGTGAATCAATTTCTAAGAAATCCGTTCCATCGTTCCGATTCCGTGTATGGGATGGCATCTTCAGTCTTTAGTATTTCGATATTCTTAGGCATATTATGAAATTGCTTGGAAGTTCCGATTAAAATAATTCAATTATTTCCTACATTTCTCTTGTATTTTCTAATGAAATTGTAGGAAAACGAAATAATTCTGATCGGAACCCATTACAAACAATTCCATAATATGCCCAAGGTATTAATTATGAACTTTTTTCCTAGAATAAAAAATGAAAAATGAAAAATTTTTCCAGTAACTTCAATGGTAAAAATGTTCACTTTTCACTTTCCATCCTAGAGAAAATTTCATGATTGATATCCAGCAATATCGAAATACTACAGAGACTGTGACAATAGCGCCTGACGGAACTTTCGAAGCGTAGCATCTTCAATCTATATTTCGGACGATTTCATAATTTTTATGTTAATTATAGCTATAAATGGATGACTCACAAATCTTTTTAATGATATTTCATAATTCTTCATACAAACGATTCTGTGTAAGAATCTGTGTAAGAACTTTGTTTAATTCACCTTTGCACTAGGGTATCAATCATGAAACTTTATCCTTAGGATGGAGAGTGAAAAATGAAAATTTTTACCATTAAATTAAATGGAGATAAATGGAAATTAATGGAGAAAATTTTTATTTTTCACTTTCCATCCTAGGGATAAAGTTACATGATTGATACTCTGGTTATTTTTTACTAAATACATGATGTAAAAATGATTAATTAATTACAATTAACTGATTAACTCACAAATCTTTTCAATTATACTTCAAAACTCTTCATACGAAATACAAACGTTTGGGAATAGTAATTTCAACCAGTATACTTCGATCAAGTACATATATGAATAGAAATCAGGCATTTATTCCTTAAGGTGCAATTTCACGCAACGTTAAAATACTAATGACTCTCCCCATTCTGTATAATCCCCTACAAACCGTCATTTTGCCGCTTGAAGTTTGGAGAGATTCAACTAAACCTGAAAATAGTTCGCAGACGACGCAGACGTGTTTTGTCCATAGAATTGGACAAAATTAACCTTTTTACTACCAACAGCAATGTTACTGACAAAATATTTTTTGAATAGTTTAAATGTACTTTGAACTTATTCTTATAGCGTTTCTCTTGGTTACACTGGGTCTTACATTGGATGCAGCCTTATACCGCACCAGTTGTGTGTAAGCGCTACACTATACTAGTAAAGTGGTGCACATCATGGTACACTACTCATTGATAAAATCCTGTTCCCACTTGACTTCCATTTTCAAATTTTAAATGTGTTTCAAATTGACTCTATACCGTCCTTTTGAGATGGTGTAGCAAAATCTCACTTCATGCATAAAATTTGCACTACACCATAGCCATGGAAACACGATACACCGAATGAGTTCACTTACCACCAATCTTGGAAACACGATACACTGTCTGATGGCTCCTGCACATTGGATGCTGAAACGCTTACCGCGCGGCAAAATGAGACGCCAATGAACACATTAGGAGCTGTAAGTTTATTTGCTACCGCATCACATTTTGCCGCGCGGCAAGCGTTTCCGCATTCAGTGTGTAGAAGCCACGAGTGTAGAATCCTTCAGAGAAGCGCAACCTCTGTAATAATTTCTGATTGCTTCCGCCATTGTTTTTACGAATAGTCGCGCGATTCTATCTGGTTTAAATGGTATATTTTTATATGTATCATTAAATGTGATTTCTGTTTGCGAAAATGAGATATTATAAGTATTGTACCTGGATATTCAACCAGATATGGTCAAGGGCTTCTTATTCGTAGTTTTCCGAAGAATGATGACTTAAAAGTCAAATGGAAAGAAAATTTAGGAAATTTTAAGATAACTTAATCATTTGCTATATGTGAGGTTAGTTCAGATTAGAATAAGATTTTTATTTTCATTATTTATTTAAGTGTCTTTTATATATATATAATATATATAATATACGAATAAGCATTTAAGACTTAATAATATAAATTGTAAATACTTTTGTTTATTTCCAGTTACATTTTGATCAATATAATTTTGAAAAAATGAAAGCAGATGGCAAAAAGAGACTCAAAGATAACGCGGTGCCATTCCTGCATAAGATATATAATTTCTAACAATATTAATTTCATTGTTTTTATTTTATTTCCATTTTGAGTAAAATTATGATATTATATGCTTATAATTCTCAAGTGGAATTATTTCCAAGAGATCCTATGGAAAATGATGGAAAACTTATCAAATAAACTACATTTAATGACTATATAGTTTTTCTATTTAAAATATGTTGAAATCTTGTAAGAGAACACTATTTGGAACTTTGATTTTTAATAACAAGATTCTTTCATTCTATTAAAAATTATTATTCGGTTTTCTATAAAATAATAGTTTTTAAAAGTATTATGCTTTCTTTTCCAGACTGTTAATAATTCTGACCTTTCAGAAGAATTAAAGGTAGCTTCATTGAATACAAATTTTTCTTTTACGAATCTTACGGTTGAGATAAATATTAGTAAATCATTTTTTGAAATATTTTATAATTACAATTTTTTATTACATTATTAGCCGAACATTTATATTCAATTCTTTTACTTTTATAAAGTATATATAATATTTTTTAAATACTCTTACTTTATTTTTGCTTAAGTTGAATCTCAAACCATCTCACAACAATCTATTATTGTGCAACAAATGTCTGAGAAGAACTTGATTGACTTCGTAAACAAGCAAAAGCAATTAATCATGAAACTAAAAAAACAATGTCAAGAAAAGATTAAAAAATTGATATTTTGATATGTTCTATCAATAAATCTTACGCATTAGATCGAAAATATGGAATTTAAAAACGGAATTGAATTGATTAAAAAAAAAACCTATTTGTTTTGAAATAGATTCTATTTTCAGATCTGATCAAAGAGAAGCATTATTCAAAAAGAAAAAGTACATGAGGGCTAAAATGGAATCCTGAAACTATAAAGGAAGATCTAATTTATAAAATGTGAACAAAAGCTTATTCAGATTTAATTGCAAAGTATTCCATCTGTCAGAAGTTTACAAAAAAAATATATTCAATGTATTGTTTTTGAAAATAGTATATTGGATCAAATTTTTTATTTATTGAAAATTATGGCAAAAAAATTTACGTGATAATGAGAAAGCTGCTGTTTAATTATGGAATGGCTATTAAAGAGGATGAAAGACGACTTGACCCAAATACCAAAAAGTGGACTGGTAAATGTACACTTCCAACTTATTCTGGCATTGCCAATAAAGCGTTGGTATTTATGCTTGCTGATTTAACTCTGTGTTTGAAGATAACGATTGCATTTTACTTAACTGCGCAAAAAATCAGAAGAAATTAAAAGAAATAAGGCTGGTCCTACTGGACTTGCTTTAAAAAATATTATTTGTACTATAATTAACAAAGCAGCAATTGGATTACATGTATGTGCTGTAATAAGTGATATGGGATCTAATAATATGTTTATATGCAGGACTTTTGATATTGAAGCAAAATGAATGTATCAAGTCTACATCCTACTCGTTGTGCACAATTATTTTTTTTCAGATACAGCCCGTATTTTCAAAGCAATAAAATCAATGCTTAAAAAAAAAAATAAAAATACAAAAGATATAATGAAAGAAGAAAAATTTTGGATATTGTGGCTTATAAGCACGTCTTTATTATTTTGAATTTAAATTTGAATTAAAAATTTCGCTTGAAAAAAGATAATACATATACTAACAAATTTGCAAAAATGAAAGTATTAATCTAACTCACTGTATTTTATAATATATCGCATAAACGTCGGATTTAAAAGATTAGCAGATATTGCAAATGATAATTTGAAAACAATCGCATGGTTTATCGAAACAATAAATGCTTTCTTCGAACTAATAACAGCAAGACATCATACACTTTGAGTCGTTCCAACGAAACTGCATATAATAAAGCTTTGAATCTCATCTAAAAAGTAAATCACTTATTTCTCAACATGAAAATTGATAATACAGGATCATGGAAGTCTTGTTAAAGAGGCATTGGAGTATTATGTTCGAGTCTTCCGTGTCTATAAAATTATTTTTTAAATTTTGAAAAAAATTACTCTTTTTTTTCTTTCGGATTATGTTAATCAAGATTGTGTTGAAAATTTATTTTCAAATATATGACAAGGACAACCGGTACCAAATGCAATAGCATTTATTTAAAATTTAAAAGTAATTATTTTAGCACAGTATTCCATAGTTGTAAGAGGATCAAATTATGATTTTGAGGAAGAAGAATCTTTTACAGACTTTTTAAAAATTACTGCCGAGAAGACACAGCGAATGGTTCAATCAAATGTAGGATCTATTAGAAATGGTTGCTCTACTCATTCGTCAAATCACAGATGAAGACTGCAAAATAAAAGAAATATTAGAATGAATGAGAAACAGCAGTCATATATAATATGGTAGGAAGTGTATTACTACTGTAAAAAATACTATCAATATATGCGATGCTTATTTTAATGCTTAGATGGCAGCACTCAGAATCGTATTCCTTAAATGTAATTAAGAAAGAATATAACATTTTCTGGAGATGACAACAATATACGTCAAATAATGATGTCTGAAAAATGTTTTGAAGCCATTTTTGAGAGTGGAAATAATATTTCGTGAAATGCGAGATTAAACTGAAATTTCAGCATACAAATGTACTTGAATATTTTATAAATGGATTGACATATGTGTGGAATGGTACTTCCATCCCAAATTGTCACAATATTTGTAGAAACATACTACGATATTATTTTCAATCAAGAACAATATGTTAAGAAAGCAGTAACTTTCTAACGAAAATATTAATAGAAGTAGCAAAAGTATGGCCATGCAGGCAGTGGCAGAAAAGTTGTAGGAAATAATTTAAGTTTTTAAATAGTTTGTGACTAAAAAATTATATTGGGTTGTCTGGAAAATTCGTGCCGACTAAAATTTAAATTTTAGTATACATTTATTAAATTAAAATTTTTTGCGTTTCAATTTTCCTTCAACAACGGCACGAACTTTCCAGACAACCCAATAAGTTCATTATTTTATAACAATTACACTATTGTTTTATTACAGATAAATGAAATTTTATTTATTATTTTTTATTTCACATATATATAATTTATTATTTTTCAATATTGTTACAATTATTACAATTTTGTTAAAAAGAAATAAAATTTATTTTTTGTTTATTTTATATATACATTTCGAACTCTTTGAGCTTATCAAAATAACCTGATTTTTTTCCTATTGACATACTGCTAGCAATTTAATAATTTCGAAATATGAGAGGTTAGAATTAATTATCCTTATTTTTTTTTGTTACGTTGAGTAGATTCCAAATACAGTAATTCGTAAATAAGATTTAATTTTATGTCTTTCATTCTGTTTTCGAATTTTAATTTTTTTTATAATTTCTACATTTCTTTTTGATTTTTCTCTCAGAAGAAGTTGATCCAAATTTACTTTTTCAAATTTCAAGTTGTTATATCTTTTTCCATTTTTCATGTAGAAAAATATTATTAATTTTTAAAAGAAAAGATTTATTTTTTAAATCTGTCTCTTAAGTAAAATATTTTTTATCATCATGTTGCTTACAAATATACGATATTAGAGTCTGAAGGATCAGCGTCACAAAATAGCTAAGTGCAATAATAAAGATTTTTCTCCGTTTCCTAACCTTTGGATTTCAGAATTTTTAAATCTTGATAATATTACAGTCTCTAAAAGACTAATATCTCCTTATAATTTAGAAATATTATCGTACTCCGTATAAAAAATAACAAATGTAAACATAGACTATCATTTTTTCTTTAGACGATCCCTTTAAATAAGCTCGGTTATGCTTTTCTGATATCTAGCGTTTTCTTTTTGGATACACTAGGTACAGCCCTGCATCGCATCAGTTGTAAGTGCTATACTCAGCTACAGTACACTAGAGTGATGCACACCATGATGTACACTACATCATTATTGCGCTAAAACCCACTTGACTTCCATTTTCAAATTTTAAATGTCACACTGGCTCTACACCGTTCCTTTGTAGCAAATCTCACTTCGTGCATAAAATTTGCACTACACCGTAACCAAGGAAACGGTACACCGAATGAGTTCGCTTACCACCATGAAAACACGGTATACTGTCTGAGTGTTGCACTGATGGGCGATAGTGCAGCCAAGAGAAAACGCTATTAATTATCAGTTTCAAACAGAAATTAATGTATAAAAAGAACGATTTTATATTAATATAATGATTATAAATTCAATAGTTAACGATTTGTCGCTCCAGAAAAGTAGCGAAACTTTAGCGGCTCAAGTGGCTGGCGTTTTGTTGTCGGTTACTTTAGAAACATACCACGAAGTGGGGATAACCGCTATGTGTGCCTTCCAACAAGCGACACAGTGCGACACAGTGATCATGTCATCTTTATTTAACATTGGCAAACAATAAGAATGTAATGATCCAATTCTGTTACATCGTGTCGCTTATTGAAAGGCATACTGCTAGCGTTTTCATGCCTTTAGGCCGGCGTCTTATGGAGCGTTGACAATGAAACGGAACTCGCAGAATTAATTCGATGAATCACAGCCATTTCGTTTTCTTTCTTACGCTTTTCCTAAATCCTTTATGTCCCGTGGAGCGAAATAACGAAAGCGGAACACACAGAATAATATAAAATCATACTTTTTATTTACAATACATGTAATAATAAAAATAGTATTTTTGTAAAAATATAATAATGTAAAAATATATATAACAAATTGGTAATATTAGAACTTCTTTAGCAGTAAAATATATTTAATATAATTGTACAACGTACAACGTACTATCTTATGATTGGCTGAAAATTTGATTCTGCTGCCGCATTTATTGCTCAATGGGGCATAGAAGAAAGAAAATAAACGCAATTGTAGGCTGCTGATTAATATCTACTTTCATATATACTATAATTATCGAATCATTAACATTCTGTTACTTACCAATTTATGTCCATATTAATGAAGAAGAAAAATAATATGTAACCATCTCATTATATGGATAATGATTGTAATATACATCGACATATAATATTGAGATTATCTGCAACTTTCATTCATTCCGCAAATTGTAATGGTACAGTCACAGTATACAGTAGCGCAATTCTTTGTCAGTATTTTTGATGTTGGTGAAGCCAAAATCGTAGCGCGCATGCGCAAGTTGACATTACGATAATGCCATCTAGACTTCTCTCTCACTTACTTTTTTAGACTGTCGTACATACCTTTCGTAATAGTAACCATAAGATGTACCATAAGAATAAGCCAATGACAGTTGAAAATTCTTTTGAACTCTTAATTCTCATTGACTGATTCTTGCGTTATGTTACTGCTATGGAAGGTGTGTGCGACAGCCTTTACTCTTCTACCCTGTCCAAACCGTCCAGACCCTGTCTATAGTTCAAATAATATCTTTCTAAAGCGATGTTACGAGATTTGAAGATATTAAAAATTAAGCCGTAAGAAATTAACAATCATAGTGAATTGTTGTCCTGACGATCTCTTCTTACGCCTTAAAATTTCATCGTAAATGAAATCGATAATTAATCGATGATTAATCTATTGAAACATTAAAGAAATCTGATTATAAAAAATATAAAATTAAATTATATATATATATATATATATATATGTAATTTATATACATTTATATGTATATGTGTGTGTATGTGTATGTCATGTGTGTATATATATTTGCATATAAGGGGGAATACAAATTTATAATTACAGAAAATAATGAACTTAATTTTAATATGATAAAAAGTTTATAATCTATGCATTTTTTTATTTTTTAAGTTTTTTTTACTAGATCATACTGTAACTATACTCAATCTATGATCTAGAAAGAAAAAAAGAAAACATATATAAACACATTAAGAAATTGTTTATCATAAATATTATAAAATATAAAAACTGCTATACGCAGTTTACAAAATCGATAATGTATGATTTTAAACATGCTAATGTATAGATAAATATCATATTTTGTTTGCAACGCATAACATAAAAATTTAATTATAATTATATACATGTTACAATATAAACATGCAAAATAAATATCTATAAGTAATCTGAAAATATTGGGTTATCCAGAAAGTTCGTGTCGATTTTGAAGGAAAATTGAAACGCAGAAGATTTAAATTTTAGTATACATTTATTAAATTATATAGGTGCCATTCTGTTCTATAACCTTTCTCCATCTTTCAGACAACTTGAAAATTCCGTCCTTCCAGAATCTCTCAGGTTTTTCAGCGAAAAACTTTTCTAAGATTTCTGATTTTGTACCTCGATCAAAGAGTTGAAGCTTTTTCCATTAAGGGAATTTTGTAATGATTGAAATAGGTGGAAATCAGAGGGCGCGAGGTCTGGTGAATATGGTGGATGGGGTAGAACATCCCATCCGAGCTCCAACAACTTTTGTCGAGTTATCAAAGACACATGAGGCCGCGCATTGTTCTGATGAAACATGACGCCCTTCCGATTCGCTATTTCTGGACGTTTTTGTTCAATTGCTGTCTTCAATTCGTCTAATTGGGAACAATACTTCTCTGAATTTATCGTCTCGTTGTTTGATAAAAGCTCATAATACAGGATCCCTTTCCAATCCCATCAGACACAGAGCATGACCTTCTTTGGATGAAGACCGGCTTTTGGGATAGCTAAAGGTGGTTCATTCCGCTTTCCCCAAGATCTTTTTCGCTCAACATTATTGTAAATGATCCATTTTTCATTTCGCGTCACTACTTGTTTCACCAAAAATGGTATTTTCTCGTTGCGTTTATAGAGCGAGTCGCAAATGGAAATGCGATCCATCAGATTTTTTTCCAATAATTAACGAGATATTAATCCTTAAAAATAGCCAAATACTACTGCGAAGTGTATACGCCTACCGATGCTTGGCGAGCGGGCCGAGGGGAGCGGGGATAGCCTAGCAAGCGCGCTGTCCGAGTTATGGAGGCTTGCGGCGGAGTGCGTGGCGCGGGGCGCTTGCCAGCCAATCCCCAACTCCCAAGGTCCGCGCGCCAGTAGGCATATACATTTCGCAATAGTAGACCGGGCGAGCGCGCGCATTCGCTATCTTTAAGAATTAATATCTAGCTAATATTAACTAACTATTGGGGAAATTTACAAAATAGTAGAGGACTTTTCGATTCAGTTTAGTCCGCTCTACCTGCTCATGAAATATTTGGCGATTATTTCCAGA
>Ga0157364_1007175_pt1 | contig 11527 bp, 2 predicted proteins | sample AttsexASBM2_FD_111476 | JGI IMG/M metagenome (GOLD analysis project Ga0157364, IMG submission 111476) | Fungus gardens microbial communities from leaf cutter ant in Ribeirão Preto, State of São Paulo, Brazil - Atta sexdens ASBM2 | ecosystem: Host-associated > Fungi > Mycelium > Unclassified ...
AATCTTTAATCAGAATCAAGACATGAAACAGCTACTTTTGATTGGTGTTTTAAGAACTCTTGAAAGATAAAAAGATAGAGAGAAAGAGAGAGAGAGAGAAAGAGAGAGAGAGAGAGAGAGAGAGAGAGAGAGAGAGAAGAAATAGAACGAAAATAAAAAAGAGAAAGAAATAGTATGTCCTTCTATCTCGTGTAATTTTGCTAAAATTACTAGAAACCATATTAGGTTGTAGGTGCATTCCGTTTTTACACTCATACGAAACATCAGTTTATTTTTACTCTCCATCAAATATATTAAACAAGGACGAATAATGCTTACGAGCACTGTAAATGCAAAACGGAATGTTTCCATAAAACATAACTCATATCTAGACTCTGATTACAATTAAGAAAGAAATGATTTTCTAAAGTAAATCATAAAGATATGTGTTTGACGTACATAAGCATTAGTACGCGATACACGCATGGAAGGAATTGTTTTCAATTTTTGAACAAAAGTATCACCCCAGTCAGAAATGGTAATGGAATTGACATCGAATCGACGTCGATTCAACACTTTCGATGTCGATCGATATCGAATCGACATCGATTCGATGTCGATTCCATTATCATTTCTGACTGGGACACGCTTTTATACGCTTCATATAGAATTAAAAAGTTCCAGATATTACAATAATAACATAATTTTTATTTGAATGAATAGCTGCGTTCAGCAGAAAAATTGCAACAACTTTTTAAGTTCTTGTCTTGTCTTTAACTTTTTACTGAATTTAAGTATAGAAAAATTTAAAGAATCACTGATTACTATTCACTGATCAGTTTTCTCTTGAACACAACCATCGCGTTTTCTTATTAGCTTTCTTCTTCTTGAACGTCATATTTTACCGAATTAATCTATCATTCAACGAGCGTTCAGAATTACTAATTGTTTAACATGATCTTTTAATATAATTGGTATTTACACTTATTATTAAATACAACGAAAAATTGAAAGTAAGAATCAAGATTGGATAAAAATTAGCAATCGTTTGCATTCTTGTAATATTTATATAGAGCTGTATTGAAATTTCAGATCCTCTAATTAGAGACTGACCATAAGCAAGTGTCATCCATTTTCTAACAAAATTCTGCGAATGAGAAAAGATATATCTCACTCTCTACAGTGATGCGAGAAAGAAAAAGATATATGCTCTCTCACTTTAACAGAAATTGCAAAAAATATCAAATCAATCAAAAGTGATTTTTTTTATGATCTGCATTCTCTGATTAGAGGGTCTTTCACAAAATTTAGAGAGTATTGTGTTTATTTTTTTGCAAAATCTTGCGAGTAAGAAAAAATTTGTGTTGTCTTGCTTCCTGACTAACACGAATTAAGAAAATGACGAACTAATCAAAAGGGACACTCTGATGTTCAATCTCTGATTATAGGACAACATTCTTATTTTAAGATCGTCTTAATAAAGTAATGCCTTAAGATACTATCACAGTTCTCTGATAATATCTTAAGACTGTACTTAAAATATTGTCTTAAATATAAAAACCAATTATGAATATTTGTTTTAATATTTAAAATTTAAAATCACTAGATATATTTATGAAGTACCGCAATTTATCATTTTGACATCAAGTGACTATTTTGAACTTATGTATTTGTATAAACCTATTTTTTGAGAGGAAAATAAAACCATAAATTGTATAATAAAATAAATTTTTTTATTTGTAATTAGTTTATTTATAAGCAAAGAAATATATATAAATGCTTAATTTATGTATTCTTTAATATGATGAGTTCATAAAGTTTATTTGTGTTGAAATTTTAGTGCATAAATGTGCTTGAAGATCTGTCTCTATTCTTGAAAAATATCGCCTATAAAACTAGAAAAATATATACGTATGCGATATTTTTTAAGAATAAGGATCCTGTTTTTTTTTTCATACTTCAAATTGATTTTTTGCATGTTCATTTTCAGTCTTTTTCTTTTAATAATAATGTGACAAGGAAAAGAAGAAAGATAAACTCTGCAAGAAATTCAGTCCTAGGCTATGGAAAAAGAACAAACATGCAAGTACAGTTCAGAAGGTGAAAGTGTACGATCAGCACATGCGTAATCACTGAAAGAGAAAATTAATTTTTAGAGAGAAATGTTTTGTTCGACAAAAAATGCTTAGAAAATTTTGAACAGGTTAAGACAGCTGCATCTAATGTAAATAAAATAGTACACTATGTGCCCTATCTGTCATTTTGACACTTATTAATGCTAAAGTGGATACCTTGCATGGTACTTTATAAATCTAGTCATTTAATAAAATTATAACCTGAACGACCTCTAGCGACATTTAAGTATTAACTTCTTCTGACGAGTATACTGTAGATAAAATAGGAAACACTTTATTCTTTAATCGATAACGTATTCTTACTGAATTATCGACTTACCATGCCCGCTGTTGATCATATCTATTCTATGTCCGATAATTGTCAGATATATTGTCTCGGCTTACTTAATGGATATCAATTTCGATGGACAATTATTATTATTGTTTGTAACGTGTAGATCATTATCACGGAACAATTTGTTAAGGGAATCTTAAAGCGAAGTTTGAACTCCAACGAAGTCACCAGAGGTCATTTCATTGCGCGCCGCGCATCGACATGTCTTTATATTAATATTACCACATCAATATCTCACGCAACCTATGATACACGCAATCGCATATTCGTGTCAATTTTCGTATAACAAATTCGTCGCGATGAAGCGTCTAAGTCTAATTCTAAAAACTCGACGTTATTTGTTTGTGCAAACTACGTGTTTGTGAATTATTATTTCGTAAATACAGAAATTGCAAAAGTTTCGTATCAAGCAAATGTTGTCACGACTTGACAGCTTGAGATGCCATGTTACACTAAGAAATGGTAAAAAATATATCAATTTCGAAATTTTTGGTTTTTCTCGGCATAAACTTCCTCACAAACACGTATTAATGCGTATACTTTAATCCTGAAAAAAGATTTTCGAATCTGTGAAAGAGAAAAATTGTATTTGTTATATCAAAATTATATGGTTTAGTCGATAACAGACAGCTTTAAGATCCCCTTAATTCTTAGCAAATCAACGAGAGAAAAAAGAAATATATTTTACACATAGTAAATACATTACATACATTTAATTTTTATATTACTAACCTTTATATTATTTTATTAAATTAATAAAAATTGTGATTATTTATGATATTAATGTTAAGGGGATCCTGACACTACGGCCGAGCTTGAACGATATTGATAAAACAAATTCTTAATTCCAAATAAAACATAATAATGAGGAATATGAAGGCTATAGAAGAAGTTAGCGCAGAAACGGAGAGTCAAAGTAATACAAAGTAATATAAATAATTTATTAAATCATAAATATCAATATAAAGATGATTTGTACGTTTCGGTTCTAGTTTGAATTATTCAATGTTACCATTAATAAAATAATATAAATTAGCCGTATCTTGATAATAAAAAAAACATTCTTATACGCCTGCAATATTTAACTGTTAAAGAAGCGAGACGATCAATCCGAAAGCGTTATTGTTCATGCAGTTACTAGACTGGATGGCAAAGTCTCAATATTTCAACACAAGCCTTACTAAGATTATTCATTCTACATATGTATTTGAAAATTTTCTTCAACAAAATACTAAACTTTTTGTGAGAAAATTAAAAGTGCTTCCAAACTTATATGATAATGTATATTTAACAACTGGCTACTATATCATTATAATTTCAAAAATAATATTGTACAAATATATTTTTGAAACTTGATAAAAGATATTGTGTATAAAACAATTAAATACAATAAATAATATGTATTAATCAATACTGTGTAACAACAGTGAATTATGACAATAAATATTTTATCTGGGATAATGCTAACGTCGATAATGTAATTTTAAAGCTTTATAATTCAAAAAGTACTTAATTAAAAAATGTTTTAGTATAGTGTTTTGAAAAATTCTCGAAGTAAGCTACGAGAATGTGTAATGAAAATTGGAAGAGTATATTCTATTTAAAACATTCAAAGTAATCTTGATCTGATCTTGACGACGCCATCCAAGATCAAACCAATGATACCGTCTTATGCATCCTCCGAAATTAAACTTTTGTAACTTTTGAAACATTGTTTTATAAAATGCGTTTCTAAGATATATATTTGTCACACTTTAACTCACTCTGTATATACATATACAGGGTGTTTAATAAGTTACAATAAAACTACTGCATAAGGGCACAACGGATTAAACTGAATAAGTCTGAAAAAGTCCTCTACCATTTTGCAATTTTTGCAATAGTTAACAAGGTATCAATTGCTAAATATCACCGATTGATTTTCAATAATTTTTTACTTAAGTATCCATCAACTTTAAGAAAAACAACAAGAGACAAAAATTATTTATTTTCTTTTCATAAAGCTTTAAGAATTTTTTCAGAAATTTTTTTTTAATCAACTTTTTTGTACTGCATTTTCTTATTGACAACTATTTTTACCAACATGAGAAAATGCAATATTAAAAGATTCTCAGAACTCTATGAGAAAAAAATTAACAATTTTTGTTACTTGCTGTTTTTCTGTAAAGTTGATAGCAAAAAATTATTAAAAACTGATATATTTGGTCATTTTTAGTAATTATCTTGTTAATTACCGCGAAAATTGCAAAATGATAAAGGATTTTTTGACTCAGTGAACCAGTTTAGCCTGCTTTATCTGCGCATGAAATACTTGGTGGTCATTCTGGGACACCTTGTAGATGGTATAAAAACGAAAAAGCCACTGAGTTCAACTTTGCCACCAAGCCACTTTGCCATACGAACTAATACGCTTTAATACGATTATAAATAATTTTGGCGGATATGATTTAAAAAAAAATACGATACAGCCTCTCGTAATTGATTTGTCAATTATTTTTTATATTTAGATGATTTGTCAACATTTTTAATTATTTAAATTCATACGTCCTACGCAAGTAATATAATATTCATAAAAATTCTCTTTAATTTCTCTTTCTCTTTCAAAGAAAAATTAAATCTTATTTATTTTTATAAAGTATTCCATTTTAGTAAAAACAATAAAATAAAAAAAAGGCCTGACAAAACGACGTCAAAAAAAATATCTGTGATGTTGTAATACTGTTATGTATGAAGCGCGAAGTAACATTATAGATAGAACGTGAAATAAGATACGATATGCTGTGTCCTATATAAACTAAATTTCCTTAACCCAGAAATCACCTAGATTTTTTTATACGTAAACGATTATTCGAAGTGTTTTTATATCAATTAAAAGTCACCACCTATTAGCTACTATATATCATTGCTTATATTATTAATTTTTCTACAATTATTAGTTTTTGATATTATATGTATATCTGAACCAAAAATGTGAATTATAACATTGAATAATTAAATATTATCCTAACGTTTCCCCGTTAAAACATTTTCTTTAATACATATAACGAATTCGATATTATTGAGCTAATGTACAGACTTTATTAACTAATTAAACAATGCATTAATATAATGAATGCATTTTATCACTTCTATAAAATTTTATGATACATATCTAATGAACGAGTTTATTAAATTTATTTATGAACATTCATTGGAAGAATGAATTTTTTCAGTATATATAAATATTTATTCAATATTTTTTAAAAAATAAGGCAGAATAAAAAATAAATATAGGCTCTCAATCAATAAAAAAATTGTGACTAGGCTTTATTATCTTGCTGTTGGAGGGTAAAAATCATCTCAAGTAATTATTTATTACGGGTTTAAGCAGAAATTACGTTGCACTGAGATATTGCTCGGAAATGGCAAACATAAAACAACTATGCTTCCTTGAAAGAAATCTTCGCTTTTAAGAAAGACGGAATGTTTCGTGTTACTACGTTTTAACTGATCCCAAAGCAAATATCAAGTTAAATGATGTATACGTGTTAATTGCAATTTTACAATATATCTATAACAATATATCTATAATATAACATACGCGTATTACGTTACGTGTAACTTGTTTACTGGAATAGGATAATCGGATGGATGACAATCAGACAAAAGTTAATAGGTGTAAAACAGGAATTCCTTTAGAATTTTAATAGCTGTTATTATGAATTATCTATTTTTTGTTCGAAGGAGAACTCAGGAAACAGATAGAGATTTTATTTTGAAATAAATTGAAAATGATTTAATGAGATTAAATTTTAGATAATTTTGTGAAATTAATTATATTTTGAAAAAAAAAAACTTAAAACACACATACACAAATTTTTTTTCGAATAGAATTTGGCAGTGAAAAATTGAAGTAAAGTAAGATTTTACAATAAAAAATTGCAGTAATGATATTCGCACATCCTTAACCAGGATTACAGCATATCGAGCATTCGTTCTATTAATGCGAATTGCCTCCTGCGGTTCAATTGTCGCTTAACCTCCACTCTTGATGAGACGAGACGAAAACAATAAATGCCAGCTGCGCTTCCCGGGTGCCACGTGATAGTCATACTGATGTTCTCTGATAGTTGAGAGAAGACATCACTTTTCAACGTCACCTTCACGGATTCAAATTGTTATTCACACAATTGTTTTAGCACTTGTCTCAAAATTATCGTGTTATAAGTTTATTATCAAATTCTGTGATGTAATCTACAGTTGCGTTTCTATAATAAGATATTTTCCAGCAAAAATACATATTGAATCATTATATCTATATTGTTTATCGACATTAAACAAGACTGAAATAATTTACTATGTTATACTGCCCTTATTGCTAGAAAACGCGCATAATGTTCCTTGAGAAAATAAAAGGAATGACTAATTTAATTTTTATTGGAAAACGCACGTTATACAGAAAAATTATTACGAAGCTTGAGTAATAATATTATATTATATTGTTTATTATTATAATAGTTACTAATTAATTATTGGGTCGTCCGGAAAGTTCGTGCCGCAAAAGATTAAAATTTAATAAATGAAATTAAAAATTTAAATCTGCGTTTCAATTTTTCTTCAAAATCGGCACGAACTTTCCGGACAACCCAATATATTATGTACACTAAGAAAAATACGTCGAAATATTTATAAGAAAATGTTACACAGGATTTTTTTTTAATATTTGGTTATAAAAATTGATTATAAAAAATGTGATTGTGATTATGAAATAAACATTTGAATGAAATATATCATATTAATATATGTATATAATATAATATGTATATAAATACATATATACATAAAGCAATTCAATAACGCAAAGTCTAAAATTGTGACATAAGACATCTTTAAATTATTTTTTAAACACAAAAAACGTCTTATGATCCGGCATTAAACTTTTGTTATCTTCTTTTGTACAAGAGTACCAGAATTCCTGAATCTCGGAAAATATAAGTTTTACAGTAAAGTGTTTCAAACAAAAATTGTAGGGTTTAAAAAGATTTTTTTACTGATTTTATCAATTTGACTTTAAGTGGCGTCAAGGTTAGGTCAAATTAATTTTTTTTAATGAAAACCTCCCATTTTCATTATTCTTATAATTTATCTCGAGAACTTTTCAAAATACTATAACCAAACATTTTTCTATTACTTTTTGAATTATAAAGCTTGAAAGTTACAATACCGCTGACATTACCCAGTGAGAAATGATAATGAAATCGATATCGAATCGATGTCGATTATCTATGATGTCTAATTGATGATTAAAACCTTTCAAATATTGTTCAAAGTCATGATCTTGACATTGTATGTTAAGTGTAGACACAGTATAACTAAATTGAGCATTCTTCGAAATTCGAGGATTGGGAATAAAACTCAGGTAGAAAACGCATACATTGTGAATCAAGTGCGTTCTCTCTCGTGCTTACGAAACAAGAGAGAACGCATCTCGACTATGATAAATGTGTCTTATGATCAAGAATCAAATTCAAGGTGTTTGGAGGTTCTTAAAATGAATTAAGAAAGAAAATAACAAGAACCTTAAAAAAACCATGATTTTGACAAATGTTATTAAGATTATAACCCATAAGCCATACATTTATATCAGTTTCATGCAATATTTGCGTTTAATAAATGTATACAAAACAATCTTGTTCTTATTGAATAGTTATTTAATGGTACTTTTTTCACATTTATAAATAAATAGAGGAAGATTCCGTGTGTTTTTATTTATTTATTTTACTAATTTTTTATATTGATTAAATAGAAAAACTGAATTCAACTTCGACTCTACCTTTCTAGTTACATTCCGAAAAACCATCTTACTCATTACGTGGTACATCATATTTTTAGTGACACCGGGTGTAAAATGATCGTCATCTAATCTGCACCTTCTCGCAATTCGATGATTAAGCACTACTTACAACAAGATGACAGGAATCGATATAGTAAAGCGGAAGAAGGGGGAATTAGAGGGTGTGCATGCGGTGCACGCGCGTACCACGTGCGCTTCTGCAGGGAATTGTTCAGGTTTCACGTTCAACAGTCGTGACTCTTTTGCGCACCTCCGCTAGGATATGACGCATGTAATTGGCTCTAATTGATTTACCAATTGCCACGGTCAATTAACCAATGGAAAGCCGATCTATTTCATCTGAACATTAGAACAGTGTTTGCGACAACAATGGGTCGCACGAATGAAAGTGAGGAGCGTCTCTCGCAAAAGTAAAGATCTTTGTTCTTCACCTATAGGATAACTCTTTAAATGGCCTGAAATCATATTTTGCGAATTTATTCTTTGATTAATCAATGCTACAATGACGTGTAACAATTACGACAACTTTGTTTTCTAGATAAGATTATTTCGAGGAATTGTTTTTTTCTTTTTCTTCATAAAAGCTATTTATCGAAAAAATTCTAATTTTTCAATATTCAATTAACTCTTTTGAATAATAATTCTGTCAAATGACGCACACATGAAATAAAAAAATAAGATTTAAAATTTTTAATTCTGTTCTATTATATAATATAATCGAAAATAAAATTTTACTATTTATTGAAATAATCCCCCGAAAATATTTCGCAAAGAAACGTGAATAGTAACTCAATCCGTGAATAGTAACGTATAAAATACGAATATTTAGATCGGGATATCTAATCTTCGAACCGACTCAGTGGAAACCATAACAGTTGACCTCGACGCACCTAGCAACAAGTCGTATATGGGCAATGTCCTCTCGAGAGATGTGATCCTTATTCATCCATGAGACGTCGAGATTCTACCTCGCATACTGCACGAAGCAAATAGGTAATCACAAAAAGAAAAACATTAACGATTCATCTAGAAGAATATTGAAGCAACAAAAGAGAAATTCCTGGGAAGAAATTCCAAGAATATTCAGTGCGGTATAATGTACATATATCAATTATATATTATAATTTCTGCTATATTATAATCTTATATTATTATTATATTTATTATATTTATATCGTATACTATGACACACATAGTATAAATTATATTTATATATAATAAATTATGTAGATATATGTAAAATTTGCGGAATCATCCAACGAGTATCTCAATCCTAATTGCTTCGAGATAGTGTAATATTTCGGACTCGCATATGTGACTGAACGAAACTTAAAATTTTAATATGCACACTGTAACGTGAAACGCGTGTAACCGCTACGTATGCAACGATGATGCACCGTGTGCGTTGTCTACCTGGCTATTTTTTAGCAGCTTAGATGCGCCTACAAAAAATGTACATCTCTTCGATTATTCTGAAATATGATATGGATCAATGTATCGTAAGGATAAGGTACAAATTTTCAGATCGTATCGTAAAAATTCAAAGTCAAATAAACAAAGATTTCTACAGAAAATAAACGAATATTAGATCATATTAGATCCCAAAACATCTAGACAATAAATAAATTTTTCTGTAATTTTAATTTATTTTCCGTTTAAAAAAATTTTAATTTCAATTATCAGAATATTTAGCATAGAGAATTAGAAATATGTTCATTTCCTGGCAGAGTTTATTTTATATGAAATTGTGTTAGAGTGATATTTATCTCTCTTATTTGCTATCCTTGAGATTAAAGTGTTTTATACCTCAGCACGTGTACATTTATCGTAACAATTTTCATATTTATGTCACACCGTATGATTTACAAAATTGGTGAGCTCGCGGTTTCTTAACCGCAAGCGCCGATGACGAGTTGCAAAAGCATTGCAGGAATTGTTCGCGAAACCTTTAATGCGCTGCCATCGATAACTTCTACCTTGCCTACCGTTTAATTATGGAGAATGAAACGCTCGTTCGATCACGCTGTTACGTCAGTGAAAAACATGATTTCGCTTCGTCTATGTCGACAGTTTTAAGGATCTCTGACTCTACAAGGAAGTAGGAAGGATTCCGATCACGTCTGTGTTTTTGACTTTTACGTGAAAACTTTTTTTTAAATAAGATAGTTATATTTATTTTTTTTAGTGACGTGCAAAAAAATAAAATAAAGTTAGTAAAAGAATTTTAGTTTTAATGATAAAAAGATAAAAAGAAATTAATACTCATGTGCTTCTTTCACTAGTAAAAAAGTGATAATTATTACTTATTTGCCACCAACGAGATGTAATAAAAGCACTTATGATATAATCTTTAAAATGATAACGCAAACGTAATATAATATTCGATATTATCTTTTTCCTTATTATCCTTATTAACATTAGGATTAGATTACTTTTTCACACGCTATATCACGCTTATAATATTTTTTAATTATAAATAATCTACAAAGAAATTATTTGAGAAATTTTGATATTTCTTCAAATCACAAACTTATTGTTAGTTAATGTTTAAAAAATAGATATTTATAATGATTTTTAGATAAAATCATTATAACTGTATATATGGTGGTCCACGTAAGTCAATAACTCGAAAAATAACTTGCAAACAGAAGATATGAAAAATGATTCACACAAAAATGGAAAATAGTTTTGAGGGAAACATATTTTTTTATCATGTTTTTTTCTAGGTGAAGATGTCAAAAAGATATGATAATCACTTCTACTTTATTAAATAGACTTATATGATTTTTTTTTTGTAGAATATAATGCCTTTAATTATTCTTTATATAAAACTATTAAGGCAGAGATATGAAAAAATCAATAGTTTACGAGATATTTTATTCTTTATTTTGACGTATATCGACATGAAATATCTCGTAAACTTTAATTAATTTTTTGATAATTGTACCTTAATATTTTTATAAACAGAATAATGAGATTAAACAATTGGTGGAAAGAAAATACTTAATTGCTTTAAAAAAATATGTAGGCAAGATGGATAATTTTTATTTTACTGTCTACGAATTGAATTTATTTTTTTCTCAGAAATGGTATAATCAGAAATAAAAAGACCTTTTTTCTGCTAATTTATCCCATTTAAAAAAATTCAAACTTCTATATATATATTTTATTCAATTAGGTGGACCTAAGAATATATATATATATATATATATATATATATATATATATATATATATATATATATAT
>Ga0157364_1007176_pt1 | contig 11526 bp, 8 predicted proteins | sample AttsexASBM2_FD_111476 | JGI IMG/M metagenome (GOLD analysis project Ga0157364, IMG submission 111476) | Fungus gardens microbial communities from leaf cutter ant in Ribeirão Preto, State of São Paulo, Brazil - Atta sexdens ASBM2 | ecosystem: Host-associated > Fungi > Mycelium > Unclassified ...
GAGAGAGAGAGAGAGAGAGAGAGAGAGAGAAAGAGAGAGAGATAGATAGATAGAAGTAATTCAGTCAATCAATGACCTAACATTTGTTTCCGTAGGACATCGGATTCCCTTTCTCCTATCATTATGATTAGTATTAATATTATTGTTGTTTCATTCTTATTAACATTATCGTTACGTTAGCGTTATTATTAGCGTTATCGTAATAAAAATCTCAGATCGCGTCGATGAACCGGCTACTAGACGCAACGGTGTTTCCTCAGATGATTTTCCGATAGAAATCTCTCAATGATACGCGTCATAAAAAATCTCGTACAAAATCTTTTTAGAAACTTTATTTAACACGATATAAAAAGCAAAGTAAAACGCGCGATACACGTGCGAACGTAGCATAAAAAAAGAAATTAACGTGAACTAAATTAAAGAGAAGATTGCGTTACGTTGCGCCAGGACGCAAAGTAACTTATACACAGCAAGGATCGTTGAGGGAAGCGAAGTAGGAGACGCTTATTTTCGCCTTAAAAGGCAGGAATCAGTATGCCCGTTCACGCGACCCTATCCTCGCTTCTTCTTCTCTTCCTCTTCTCCTGTAACTATTTCTATCTTATAGCGTAACGCTATATTGCATTTGGCCACTGTCGACAAAGACCCCAGCTGCGTTAAACTATTGCAGTTCGTATATTGCAATCCTACATTTCTAATGACTTATGAGATAGCCCTGTTTGTTTTTCGTTTGTCCTTAGCAGAGCAGAGAAAGGGCGTGTGGATTAGAGAATAATCGTTTCGGTCGTGTGTGTTTCGAGTGTGTCAATGTGAAGTAACGCGTGATGCGCATTGAACGTATATAAACGAAGTATTAACATTATACACGAGTCTATTAATATCTATACGTATAAGTAGAGAGCTCTAGTCCCAAACCTTATCTTTCTTTTTTGCTTTCTCTTACACACACGTACACTCACTCATTTTCTTTCCCTCTCTCTTTCTCTCCCTCTTTCTTCCTCCCTTTCTCTTCAACATACAATCTCTCACTTCCGGCAACTCCCTTCCCTCATCATCATTCTATACGTGCTTTCTACAGTCCTCATCTCCATCATCGTTCACATTCATGCAACCACACACACGCGCGTACATACACACACTCTTACCGTCAACTATCCCTCTCTCTCTTTCTATCTTTATTCATTCGCCAATACACCTTCGTGACTCTTCGCCTTTAAATCCTTGAAACGACTTATTACTTCTCTTTACAATGAAAGACCGCTTATTTGCCGTCCTTCTCTTTTTCTTTGTTCTCATCAACTTCCTTGTCCTTCTCGACTTCCTTTTCCTCCTTGTCTGCCTTTTCCTTATCACCCTCTTTCTCCTCCTTGGATTCTTTAGACTCCTTCGCCTCCTCCTTGCCCTCTTTCTCCTCCTGTTTCTCGGGTTTCGGCAGATGCGTGTTCATGTCCAGGCTGGAGCATATCTCGTCCCAATCCGGGAAACATCGTTCTTTAACGCGCGAGCAATGTCCAACCAAATTGGGACAGTTCTCGACCATGTAATCTCGTAGACTGTACGGCGTGTCCTTGTCGATGTACAGGATTTGAGCGAGATGCGCGAATGCAACTACGTCCATCTGTACAAACCCAAAAGATCGCCAAAGGATTATACAGATTGCTAAAATTGTAACCCATAATCTATATTTTCTATCCATCTTTTACGTTGAACATAATTTTTTGCGAATCTTTGTGAATCAACGTAATATTAAGATAAGTGAGATCAAGGGTGATATATTTTTACCTATTTGTTCTTTCCTGAAGTTCTCTTTACTAAAACTAATTAATTTTTAATCGATTGAAACTTGAAAACCAATCAAAGTTCGAGTCGATAATCGTGTTATAATTATTTGTTCAGTCCGATGTGCAATATCTCTTAAGATAACTGAAAACACAAAGCTTTTTCGCATGACGCTCAGCGAGAACGCCATTTCGCCGCGGGCAACACTGGTTTCACTGATATTATCTTCGGCATCAGATTACAAGTAACTGAAGCTATTATTTACACAGCGGACCAAATATCATGTTAGAATGTACTACAGTGGTGCATAACTCAAGAGCTCTTGACCGCTATAGGCAACATGTTAACGGATTTGATGATACTTACGGTAGTTGGCTCGTCTCCAAAGAAGAAGGGCTTGTCAGCAAGCGTGTCCGAGAGCACCTTAAGATCGGTGCACCCAAATTGGGACACTTCCTCCGGACTGTGCACACCCATTCCCTGAGCCTTCACTTTCCTCGCACCCTGCAACCAATCCAACTACCATCTCACTACAAATGGTCATAATATTTTGTTCTACAATTACGTTTCCTTATTACTATCTCTAGCTAGCATATTCATAGCACGTTTAGAGCTACAAGCGCAATTTGTGCACTCCGAGCGAATACTATGAATGATTCTGGAGATAGCATAAAATAAACATTGTGATAACGTGTAAGTAGCGAAACTTGGTCGAAGTAAAATTCGGACAAGAATAACATTTTGGAGATGTACTGGTTTCAATAAATATTTTTAGAATCTGTATCTTGATTCAATAAATTTGTATTTCATAGTCATCGTTATATTCCATATTATTAATATCTAGATAAAAAACGTCGACCAGGACTCAACTAAGAGAGCTTTAAGATAATAGCTGATGAGACTAGCTATACTGGGAAAAATTATATAATGACAAAACTACAGTATTTACATGAATGCAATCTAGCATAATGTCAGTGATACATGCATAGCTAAATTGAGAAACGTGAACATTCGAAACATCGTGCGGTCTCGATAAAATCAATGAAAGAAGGTCGAGGGAAGATTATTTTTGCATACAGCATGACCTTAGTTTACATAATGATGAAAATAATGTGGAATATAATTATGAAAATATGCAAATAAGTTATATGAAAACATGAATGCGAATAGATTATTAGAATTGAATGAGAAGTCATGAAACATGGAATTATTATTCAAGTGATTTCTATCTAACGTCCAAGTTGTATGCTAGGTCACATCGAAATCACACCGATATCACGGCGAACGGCAAGCGAAACTTACCTTGCGTCCGAACGTGAGCTTGAAGAAGAAATTCAGAATAGCGTTCGGGATACGTGATCCCAGAGCGAGTTGCAGATTGACCTTGTAACCCTTCAGCACCTGATCCAAGTTCTTCGTGCGCCAGCACGCGACAACCCAGACTAGATGATTCTCGATCATGGATATCATGGCGTGAGAGACGCTTCGTTGTTCAGACGTGAGACCGGCATCCAAGTCCTTGCCAAATTTCTGGCTCAACTCTCGCAGGATAATGGTACTGTCTGCGATTTCCTCACCGTTCAGCTCGACGAACGGCAGCTGACCCTTCTTGGAGCGGAATTTCATCTTGTGATCAACATTCTGGAAACAAACGAATAAGTTAAATTTTTTGTCGAAGTGACAATACAATAACAAAATATTATATGTTATGCTATATTAAAATTATGTATTATATTATTAATATATAACATTTATATAATAACAAATTTATTATTATATATTATACATATACAAAATATACAATAAAATTACATTACAATAGCAATGATTGAATGTCAAACAGTGTATTTAGAATACTAAAATAATAGTTTTGTGCGATCTAACATAAAATAAAAATACCTATTTTGACACATCATCTTTTACTCGTTTGTTCAGTTTCGCAATTTCTATTAAATTGCAACTAAGTTTTTATTAATTGTGCTTTTAATTTGAATAACTCGGAACAAAATCGCAATGACATTTTCTCTTTCAAGTAATCTAATAAAATCATTTCAGATTAATCAATAATAATTGTTTGTAATTATTATTCTATATTCTTACAGTGAAATATTGAAATGCTCTAGTGCGATAATAAATAATATTGCACTGAGATGGATAGGTGTATCTATACTCTCGCGAGGCACATGCTCTATTTATAGACGTATGTACCATGTTAAACGCATAAGTGGGATATCGTGGCTTTCACAGGTGAATCAGCTTATTACATGTAATAACTGCGAACGTTTCACGCGTTGATATATAGGGTGTCTTTGAATCATCATTTGACCGATAAAAATTCTTTGGTGTAATTTTTCTTAATGATAACTTAATTATCATTAGGTACAAATATTCATTAATAATATTCAATTAACTTTACATTAAATTTCTATTAAAATAATCTTTCTAGAATTAATTGGAAAATCAAGATTTTATATCGAGAATCCATCAAATTTTAATTTGTATCAATTAAATTTTAATTTGTTTATTCAGATTTACAGATCAAATTAATACTTTCGTACTTTTTATGAGAAATATTTTCTTAATTTATTAATAAATTTTTGTTAGCATAAAATCGATTTTAAATACGTTACTCTGCTATTATCGGAAAGGAAATTGTAACAAATTGTTCAAGAAATTTACTTGATTTCATTATATGATTTAAAATATAGCGTATATATATATATATAATATAAATAAAATAGATTCTATCCTAATATTATTGTTGCTTTTTACTAATTAAAGAAAAATTAAATTTAAATGCTATTTTCACAAATATATACTTTCCACATTTCATCACGACAGTATAATATAATTAATTACGTAAAGTGTCACACTAACAGTAATTACACAAAGTGTCGTTAAACCTGCCTGCCTGTTTATCATCAGATTAGTGTAAGTGTCGTTAAACCTGTTAGATGAGATCTGCGTAATACTTGGCACAGTGTGCCTTCTCGCTCGCGCAATTTGCCACGTGGAGTAAGTACTTTGTGCTCGTAAAATACAGAGAATAACATCTCTAGTCAAAGTCAAGCGAGAAGAATAGATAGTACAATAATGTCTCGCCCCGAAAAGCTTCTCAAAGCTGCTCGCCGGCGTACCGGAATGGAAATGAAACGGAACAGTAAATCGGAAATACGGAAATTCGTAAAGGCACACGAAAAGGAAAACGGAGAAAAGGATTAAGAAATGCGTGTGTGAGCACAACGTGAGAGATATGTAAGAATGACGAAAACTCGGAAGAACGAACTTGAAACAAACGAACGAACGAACATAAGGAACACGGATGCGGGAGAGCCAAGCCGAGGTATATGAAGAAAATGAAAAAAAAAAAAAAAGAAAAACGCAAAAGAGGAGGACCGCAATGCTGTGTAAAATTTTAGCCGTGTTAGAGAAAGCAGCGTTATATGCGCACGCGAATCTGCATGGTTCCGTCGATATGAGAAGGAGGCAACGTACGTAGAGCGAAGCTCGGGAGATCCATTGCTCTAGTTTTAACCCCCTCAGTTGGGCACACAGCAGCGAGATCGATGAGAGGGCTGGTATATTATAGTAGCTCATAATATGCGTTTGTCAGCTGTACAGGGGCCGACCGAATGCTTGCAACGGCAAGCGTGAGTTATCCGAATGAGTCATCCTTTTGCCCAGTTTCTCGTTTCCCTTGATTGATCAATAACTTCTTTTTTTTTGTCGATTCACTCTCGAGCGATTATTGAACTATACGTAAAAATGTCGTGACGTGAAATCTTTCAACTCTACCCGAGAAATACATAAAAGTCAACCAAAAATCAAAATGATTATTTTGATTCTTAACATCATTAAATAGGAAAAGTTTGTAACCAAGAATCATTTTGACTTTTATGATGTCAGAATAGTCATTTTGACTTTCTCTGATTTGGGGTGTTCCTTGGATAATTGCGAAGGAAATATCGAGATTGACGCACGAAATGAATTTCACGACTCTCGTTATTTAGTCAAGCCGATTTTAATCTACAACGTCGATAAAACGAAAAACAGGGTGGGGTTCGCAGGACGAACGTTGCTCCGCGGCTCGCCCTCGTTCCGACACATTTGCGTCCCTATTACGTCATGTTTGTTATTTATCCGTTACATGTTTGATTTCGATATGATAACGATAATAACGAAGGCGAGGTCGGGGCGGAGTCGGGTGCACTGAACTATTGCCCTCGATATAAAATGCATCGGCCTCCCTATCACGTCATGTTGTTATTTACTGGATTTTCTCGCGTTTTTTGAGAGGACAGCTCGATCGATTCTGGCTGGTAATGACGACGAGGAAAGATAACTTTGCAATATGTACTCCTCTGGATATAATACATCACTATTATATCATGTTTATGAAAATTTCTTTTATAAAGCCATTATTTATATTTTTATGGGGGGTTTTTTAAACGCTATATTACATATTTCAATATTATTGATTTGTTAATTAAAAAGAATCTTCTAAACTTTTTAATGAAGTTAATGCCCCTATCAGTAACACGCTTATTATATGATGCTTATGGAAATTTCTTTTATTAAAGCCCTTATTTAAATTTTTATGGCGTTTTCAAAGCGCGATTATTTGAATATTTATTAATTTGTTATTAGAAAGATTCTTCAAAACGTTTTTATTAATAAAAAAGATCCACTAATGAAATTAAGGCTCCTATTCCGTAACTTTTAACGACAATATCAATATATTATCATTGCGTAGCTTTTATTAAGAATTACTATTTCCATAACATATAACAATGTGGATATATGGAAAAGATTTGAAAAGAGAGTAAGCCTAAAGATCTTATCGTTATTTTCGATAATTTTCAAGGAGGGGAGTTTTAGATGAGCCACCCTACATAATCTATTGAAATCGTCTACAAGAGTAAGCCCCCGAGAGAACACCCTTCCAATCTCCGTCGATACACCAAAACAACGCGTCCCTATTATGAGCCAAACGCGCGGCAAGGAGGTAGGTACTTCGCGGCTTCGATTCCAATTCATGAGAACGTTAACGAGAAGAGTGAATCCACGGGGCGGGGTCGCCTGAAATGTCCGCTCGCTCGTTCACTCGCTCGCGCGGAGGAACCGAAAGAAGTGGACGAAGGGTGGCTATAGCCGGATCGGTGCAGGCGCAAGGGAGGAGCGCGCGAACACGGAGGACGATGAACTCGCGCGGCGGCAGGCAGCTTCCGTCGCCTGGCAACGTCCCCACTTGGCGTCCCCCTCCTCCCACCGGACACAACGTCGAAACATTGGCGCACATGCACGTACACAAACCTCACTGCATCGTGCACTGCATCGTGTATGTCTCATACATGCCGCATGTATGCATTGCACCATGCGCTTGTTGTATGTGATGTTTTCTCTTTCTCCTTCGCTCAACACTCCTCCCTCCCTCTCTTTCTCTCTCTCTCTCTCTCTTTCTCTCTGCTTCTCGCGCTCGCGCGCTCTTTCTTGTTCCCGTCATCGTAGTCACCCTCGTTGATCGTAGTCGTGGCCGCCGTCGTTTGCGCTGATATTGATCGCACGGAATGGTGCCATGAACCGCCGCCGACGCCGCCGATGTCGCCGTTTGCGCGATGTAAGAGCGCGCGTATGCATTGCGCCGAAAAACCAGTCTTGATCGCGGAACAGGGCAATAGTCTCTGTTGCTCTGTTGAAGGGAGACATGAGGAAAAGAGACAGAGCGAGCGAGAGAGAGAGAGAGAGAGAAACAGAGAAAGAGATATCTCTCTGTATGCGGGGCACAGATGTGTCCAGGGTCAAAGTTCGGAACGTTATCGATTAGACTGGACCGTTTACGTTAGGTCCAGGTAAAGCAAGGGCATTTGAACTGGCGTAACATCGATCATTTTTTATTACGTTCTATTTAGAGCAGAAATTGTGGGTCTTTCTTTAAGCTTTCTCGGAAAATTTGCGGAGGTTGTTCAAATTATGATATTGCAATTGGACAAGCGAGTAGTTGTCATTTTTCTTCCGTCGCAATTAACCTTGCACACTTATTTTTTTTTAGAGCGACACATATGGATTATTTATGTTTGACTCCGATTTGGAGGCTTTTAAAATCGAAAAATTCTGTGAAAATTCACACATTTTCTTTAAAATCTCTACTGAATTATCCTGTTATGTAGACATCGAAAAAAAGATTTGAAAAAAATTCTAAAAATTAAACAGATATATGAGAAATAAGAACTGTTGAAAATGGCATGGACATAAATAATCCATGTTGGAATAATGCTGTTGGAGGATTAAGAGACAAAAAAGTTAGTCGCATGATGCAAAGTACAGTTTTCCATATTTCTTATTATTTTTCGATACGTATATTTACGATCTTTGTCTTACTGTTATCAAAACAAAATGAGATATTTAAGTAACATACATAATTAACAAAAAAGAATAAAAATAAAACATGACCAAGTATAAAATACTCTCTCGAAATCTATTAATTCATTTTATAATTATAGATTCAAAAAGGAAATTATATAAAAAATAAGCAGTTAATCATTTTATAATATTAAGAAATAATATATAAATATTTAATATATATATATATATATATATTCATATATAAATATAAGGAGTTCCAAAACAGACGATAAATATTTTAGATTATCTATAACATAATAACGATATATAACATATTAAAACGAATTTAAAACGAAAATCTCGAGGTTAATTCAATTTTCAAATGGGAAGAATTCCCATTTGAAATTCCCTACAATTTCCTACAAAATATTTCTTGAGATTCACGTTACTGCAACTTCTTTTCTGAAATCGAGTATTCTCAACAGAAAGATCCTTAAGAGGATATTTTAAAGAAAAATTTTTATATATATCCGAGAACTCTGAATACTTCACCGAAAAGTACACATGCAAATCAGCTTGGTCCATGCCACGCGACAATACGTCGCGTCGCGCAATCTAAGCATATATCCGACCCCTCATTCATCCTAATGGACCAGAAGCATACTGTTTCCATGCCGCGTTGCGTCGGTCGATGCGTTCCAGCGCGACGGATGTCGCCGGAAGATTTGCATGTGTATGCCATAAACGTGCGTCGCGTGGCACAGTATAATTGGCTACTTGCAGCGATGCCCGTTGCACGTAGTCGAACGCACACACATAAAGTACCGATTTCACGAAATACGCGCATATATGATTTGCATCATATTTCTACGCGAGAAACGCTAACCTATCGGCGTAGTTTCGACATCGAATTCTTCATCTCCGCGCGATAGAAAATTCCTCTCGTCTTCTTCCTTTTATCGCACGCCGCACCTCTCACTCGACCCTAATTCTTTTATCATTAATTGTCAAGAGTTAAAGAGATTTTAATTTAACGATTGGCTTCGTCGAAAGCGTGATATTGAAATTGAAAGTGAGGAGACGAAAGAAAGTCTCATTTGAATTTAACAGCTGAGAAGATATAAGATTGATTGCCAATTTATTAAAGTACGAATTGTTCTGAAAACACGTTTCATTTTGATATAGCAACGAGAAGATTCTGACAGAATGAATCTTCTTATGAATAATTTTTGACGAAATAATTATTCATATTCGCCAGAAGTGACGTTTTCAAAATATTGAAATAATAAAGCACAGAAAGAATTTTGTTACAGTATTTAAAAATTCAGGTACAAATTCGAAAATAATTTTAAGTTATAAGCATAATATTGCTTTTCAATCAGTTAGAGAATCAAATCTATGAATACTTCGCTCTGATTGGATTGAAACTAATCGCCAATAACATCGTTAACTCACGCATTCGCTAGTGTGATTACGGCTTTAACCATCAAAATAATTATTTTAGAATCTCAAACAAGATGAATAATGTTGCAAAAAGTTTTGACATTTTAGTAACCAGTTTGAACGTCCTCCATGATTATTTTGATGACCCAACAGAATTATTTTCAGTAGATCTGTATCTACTCTCCAAAACCTTTAGAGTAAATCTTATTCTATAGAGTAGTGTAGAGTTTGACATCTCACTCTTAAAGAAAATTGAGCCATTCTTTTTCAAAACTAGCAGTTTTCACTCCTTAGAGTGAGATTTCATTCCAATAAATGTAGAGAGGAGTTAAATTTTTAAATATATTTCAGCAAAACAATCCTTTTTGTGATTCAACACGTTCGCTGTTCGTACCACAAACGATATAAGTCGCAGGTGACGCACGAACATCGAAAGTGTTAAGGCAATTTTAACTGGCAGTATGGAGATAAAAAAAAATGAGAGACGAATTAAGCATGCATAGTATCACTTGGCGTGTCGTAGTATCACGTCGCTTGGATGGATCAAGTAGATTGCTAGCTCAGCTAACTCAGCATAGATAAATGTATATATAATCCTTGGCTTCATCTCACTTACTTATACATAAAGACTGCGAACATAAATTAGCTTACGAGTGGCCACGTGTATCACTTTATATTAAAAATTCCTTTCTTCTTTTGTCGAAATATCGTTCTTATCGTTTTAAATATCCGTTAAATTCCTCTTTTATATTTTTTCTAAGTCCAAGCAGTTATTTTAGCAATAAAAACGATCTTTCATGTATATTTCCAGTCATTCTTTTACGACAAAGAAAAAAATCATTTGAGAAAGTTAATCTTTAACGCAACTTTTTCAGATGGTTTTTTCTCCATCGAAAAAACGATCGATTTTTAATAATACTATAATATTGAATATTGCAATTAAATCGTGGATAAAAATAGGAAAAATCGAATCTCTCTGGATGCTGAATGCGCGCGCAATCAATAAGCGCCGACGAACGCGAAGTTGCACTTGTTTTGTAATAATCAGTCAAATTGGGAGAAACACCACGCCTTGTATTCACGGATGGTGAATTATCTCGACATTTAACCCGTTGTTTCCTCGAGCGTGACACCGTAAAGTCATACAATGGGGCCCGTTCACGTCGCGTAAACTATCTTACGAAACACGATAACCGCGTCGATATCCTCGCAACAAATAGCTTCGAATAGCTCGTCCAAGGCTGAAAACTTAACGCTGCCAGTTTCGAAGACAAAATTGTATAACAAAAATAAATTTTGTAAAACAAACTCTGTAATTCTTTGTATAATTTTTAAGAGACACGTAAGAGACGCGAAGATCCATAAATAATTCATCAATAAACTGAAAATTAGCAATAAATGTAATTAATTATGAAACAATTAAAACAAAAATATTTCTATTTAACGTTTATAAATTTTATATATATATATATATTTACACACACATCTATCTAAATAATTTCAAATGTATTGATACGATATTTATAATTAGACTATAAATTTTCAAAAGAAATTTAACTCGCTGCTATTTAAAAACCGTAAGTAACTATCTCCAATTATTCGCAGTACCATTACTCATATTCTATCACGTTTTAGAATCTGAAGTATCTTTCACATCCCAGATATTTACAACATTCTGCTTCTCAAGAGATTATTCCGTATTTAATTAAACCATAAGCAGATAAGAATTCTAAGATTTTAATCATTTCGTATAATAATAATAAATAATGAAGTGATATGCAAATCGATTTATTGCACCAACTTCGTTATCAATATTATTACCGTTGTTATACGACTAACTGCGATTGCAGCATCATCACGGTGTATCATCAATAAAACAGACTGTATTGAGTAAAAATATAATATAGATAGATAGATAGATAGATAGATAGATAGATAGATAGATAGATAGATAGATAGATA
>Ga0157364_1007177_pt1 | contig 11525 bp, 2 predicted proteins | sample AttsexASBM2_FD_111476 | JGI IMG/M metagenome (GOLD analysis project Ga0157364, IMG submission 111476) | Fungus gardens microbial communities from leaf cutter ant in Ribeirão Preto, State of São Paulo, Brazil - Atta sexdens ASBM2 | ecosystem: Host-associated > Fungi > Mycelium > Unclassified ...
AAAGAAGAATTTCATGAAATTATCAATATTATCTATATTAAATCAATTAACGAGAGCTTAATATCGCGCATAATTTTTTGTTCATATTCATTTTATTACCGAAATTGGCATCTAACTCTCCTCGATTTTTCTATTTAAATTGTTTTGTTTAATTTTAGAACTCTATTAATCATTCGTTATAAATCATAAAACTCGAAAACAGAAGATATTAGATTCTTTAGATCCCAAGTGATAAAAAATGATCAATCTTAAATCTTCTAATGAAATTTTTGAACGACTCGAATTACATTAAAACGAGAGCAATCGGTCGGGAGTATCACTTGTCCGATGAATTTTTTTAACGCGTACGACAATTAATGATATTTAAGGGTTATTACAACGATTTACGTTCGTCTCGAATGTGTACCAGAACAGACGGACTGCAACTGCATTCGATCGTTTAGGCTGGCATACAACCGATGGCCAACAAGAAGGTTGATTGGTACACTCGCAATTCGCGGTACGTTTTTAAAGTACATGAGTATTCACTCAGCCATATTGAATCATGACTTTGCATCATATGCAAGAAATATGTCATAAGCGATACGTTGATTTTTCTTGCGTATCATTTATAAATAAAGATTTAAATTTGAATAAAACGGTATAATAAGATCGCTGTAAAACACTTGTAAAAATGGGCTAAGACTATCCTTATTCCCTTAATAATCAGTAAATAGTCATAAAAAGCAAAGTAAAGTGTGTTTATTAATTTTTACTCAATGCGCATACGTAGCTATTTTCAGGTTTTTTACGAACCTTTTTCTAACTATTTACTAATTATTGGAGGAGATAAGAATAGTTTCGCTTATTTTTACAAATGTTTTACAGCAATCTCATTATTTTGTTTTATGCAAATTGTCTTTATTTATGGCATGCAAGAAAAATCAAGTAGGTATCATCTCTCATGATGTCACGATTCAATGTGACTGAGATGAATACTCAAGAGCCTTATTCTAGAACTAGAAAGAGATAAGGAATAAGTTGAACCTCGGTTAAGAGTTAACCGTAAGTTGTAAAACTGTGCCTAAATTTACTTTTAGAATTTTAGTTGAGACCAAAATTCTGATGTAATCAAAATCTTCTGGTTTATTTTTAATCAGACATTTATTTTTAACCAGACATTTTTTCAGTGTAAACTAGAAATTAAGAATTGAATTTGACCAATCAAAACAAAGCGAAGTTTTTACTAAACTCTATATTTTCTTCTTTCTCTGATTAATTAATTTCGATCTCAATCTCTGATATGAATATTATTTAGACAATAACCAATAGGATTATACTAGTGCACTTGCGCTTGTAACACAAGCGTGATTTTAATTGATATTCCATTTCCGATGATACCACTGTAAAAAGTAATGTGTTTTATTCTTGCCCTCATGCTTTAAACACTTAAAGATGTTTTAGTTTTAAACTTTTTCAATAGACAAAACACTACATGTTATGCGTTTTAAATCCAAATATGTTGTATTTTAAATCGAAACATTCAGGATTATTACCATTTTTATAAATAAAGATTATTCTTTTTATTTAAATTATTCGACATCATAAATTTGATCATTGTTAACCTTATTTTTATCTATTACGATTTAACGCATATGAAAAAAAATACACTTTGTATTAGTTTACATGATTTTTTTTAAATATATAATTCTCTTATAATGTAATATAAATAACAAAATGCATGTCCAAAAATGGATTCTTTTAAAAGCAGAAAAGTACAACAAAGACTGCCAAGAATGAGAATTGAGTGATTCTTCTAAAAAAAATATTCCCCAATTTGACATTTTCTAAATAATAATTATAATAAACCTGTTTCACTAATAATAAAAAATATTTCTCTTAATATTTTTTTAATAATAAAATTGATAGACAAATATTGATACCACATTATTAAATTAATTTAGCATGGAACGTGTGTATGCGATCGAAATCTATTTTTATTTCGTCAATTGTACGCGCAAGGACGTTGTAGCTCCGGACTCTAGAAAACGCTGGATAATACGACATTGCGGTACAGCCTATTCCGTGCCGCGCGAGTCATAAATTAATCCCATTGAAAGCCATTAGGCGTTTTATAATGGTCCTCATTGTACGTCAATTTACGAATGTGCATTAAAATCCTCCGCGGATTGGCCGCGGCCATCCAGGAAGGTACGGCCATCTGTGACTCTTCTTAAATGTCATTTTTATGCTAATATTGTGTACCGGCTGCGTTCAAAGAGAAAGCAACTTTGCAGTTATTATAAAATTCTTTAATATAATTAGTTTATTCATTTAAATCCAGTGAGATACTTAGCAGTATCTCAAAAGCAAGACCAATCATGTTAAATTTCACAATAATTTCAAAACTGCTTTTTCTGTAGAGCGGAGTCAATATTGATCGAGACTCATATATTTTTAGAAAATTTTAAGAAAGTAAAGGCAGGATCTATTATATTCTCGAAATATCACGTGTCATTCAAAATGATCTTTTCTTCGTGTTTTCATCATCACAAAATACTCAATTTTTTTCGAAATCCATGAATATATATATATATATATATATATATATATATATATATACATAGATTCTTAAAAAATTGTGATTATTTGATAGCAATTTTACACACACATCTTCAAAGCTCTATAAAGCTAGCATCAAATTGACAAAATTAAATCAGACCGAAATTTTTAGAACTCATTTTGTACTAAATTGTACCATTAATCCTTATCCTATTAACATGGATCATTAGTGAGCGATTCCTGTTCGTTTCTTTGAGTCTTTCGGTAATTATAAATTATACTACATTTTATTATTTTCCAAAACGAAGTGTCAGTATTTATTCTAAAAAGTTGAAAGTATATTGGTGAATTTTTAGAGATTTTTTGAATTCAACAGATGAAAAAAATGGATGGATTCTAGTGGTCATATTTGTATGAATGAGGTATCAAATTGTAGCTAGTAGGGTAAAGGTTAATGATAATTTTATATCATGTGCCATTTCGAAAAAAAATTGTGGCGCTGCTAGTTTAATATTAAGCTGACCAATTCAAAATAAAAGAAAAAAAATAATATCAGAAATCAATAAGATTAAATTTGTTTTTTTTTTTATGATCCTGCTAGCTTAAATATTAAACTAGCAGCGCCACACTCTCTGGAAATGCACATAATATAGAATTGTTTTTGGCAATACAAAATAGTACAAATTCAATTCTATTGATTTCTGATATTATTTTTCTTTTTTTCTTTTATTTTAAATTGATTGCCAGCTTAATATTAAGTTAGCACCGCCACAATTTTTTTCGAAATGGCACACGGTACAAAATTATTATGAATAGTAAAATTAAGTGCAAAATGAATACTAAAAATTCCGATAAGTCCGATTTGATTCTGCTAATTTGGTCCTGCTAACTTTATAGAACTCTTTTTCAATGAATTTATAAAATATATAAGAGTTAGTTTCATCACAAAAGCAGCCAGACAAATATATAGGGTGTCCTGAAATTACGGTATCATCCATCCTGAGTAAGTAGAGCGGATTAAACTGATTGTGAGTCGAAAAGTTCTTTATAATTTTGCAATGTTCGCAATAATTAACGAGATATTAATTAAAAATCGCTAAATATTGGTCTTCAATATTTTTTATTCAAATATATCAACTTTACAGAAAAACCGTAAGAGATAAAAATTATTTAATTTCTTCTCATAAAATTCTGAGCATTTTTTCAGAATTTTTTCAGAATTTTTTCAGAACATCGTATTTTCTTATGTTGGTAAAAATAAGAAAATGCAATACTAAAAAGTTCTGAAAAAAATTTTGAAAAATTCTGAAAAAAATACTTAAGAGTTCTATGAGAAGAAAATAAATGATTTTTGTCTTCTAACCATTACGAAAATTGCAAAATAGTAGAGAATTTTTCGACTCAGTTTAATCCGCTCTAGCTGCTCAGGAAGGGTGATGTCATATTTAAGACCATCCTATATAATATAACGATAATATAATAAAAATAAATGATAATAGTATGGTACTATTATAATATAATGATATAATTGGATATGTCTCTCATTGTCAGTTTCCTCATACTTTTTAACAGGAGTAGTCAAGGAATTGAGCCCAGGAAAACTGAGAATTTTGAAATTAAATGCGAATAATTTCAAACTGATATTAATATTTCATTAGTATTAAAAAGCAAGTTGAATATCAAGATTATATTCATATTAAATAAAACATAATAAAAATAACAAGTTTAAAATATAATATATATCAGAGTATTGGTAGTTTGAATAATTTAGAACCGGTTTCATCAACGCCAATTACTGGATCGGTCGATTAAATTTGAGAAATGCTAACTGCTAAATTAAAAATTTATCATTTCTAATGTAATTTCTTAATAACAAATCTGTTACAAAATATATATTTGTAAAAATGTATTCATATTTAAAAATCTAATTTATTATCCATGCTACATACATTTTTTCTTTACTGCGTGCGTGCGTACGTGCGTGCGTGCGTGCGTGCGTGCGTGCGTGCGTTGTGTGTGTGAACAGGTAGAAATAAAATAAATTTTGAAGTCTTGCTATTGACATTCTGACGACAAAGTTAATCAGCCGGTCAAGTAATTGACATTAAATCGGCCTTTATAGCATTTTTTCTGCAGAATGTGCAGAATATGCAGTGTTAAACACCAGTCACAAAATATGCACCAACCTTATTCCGTATTTACTAAATATGTAAAAGTTGTTTCTTTACTAAAATTATAAATGCCGTTTTATAGAAACAATCTGTAACCAGAGAAATAAAACTTCAAATCGATGATAAAGTTTGAGGATATTTGTTGTAAATAAAATTTAATCGAATAAGAGACTTGGTTAGATGACGTGAGCGTGTGCGAATAACTTTACGTGTGCGAGCAACTTTAACTACGAGATAGATTGCGAAATTAAATGTAAATGTAATTTAACCAAATAAAATTTTAAAAATGTGATAAGTATAACTATTGGATTGTCCGGAAAGTTCGTGCCGACTAACTTATATAATTTAATAAATGTATATTAAAATTTAAATTTTCTGTGTTTCAATTTTCCTTCAACATCGGCACGAACAACCCAATAATATAAAATATGAAACGAAACAGTTAGTAAATAATTTTAAATTTATCATAAACATAGATTGCAATATGACTTTCATAATTGAGTGACTTTCATAATTGAGTGACAGGGGACTGAGAGATTTTTACTATAAAAGTTAATTTTTAGACATAAATAAATTAAATTGTCGGATCTTCATTGGTTGTCTATATAAATATAATTATAATCTTTCTCTATGATAAAAATCGAATACATTTTGATGTATTTAAATGTATTTAATTCTACAACGGTACACTTATTTTCGGCATTTTAAAGTGGCTGACATGAGTGTCATTTGTGTCAGATTTTAAGATTCTTAAAATTCTCGAAAAATTCCACAAAAATTCACACATGTCTTCTAAGATCTCTACTAAATTATTCCATTAGATAGACATTAGAAAAAAGTTTGGAAGTTATAAAAATTACGCAAGTATAGAAGAAATTAGAACTGTTAAAAATGGCAGACACAAATGTGTGCTATTGGAGAGTTAAAAATTTCAGTTTTTTAAGAATCACCTATATGTATATATATATATATATATATATATATATATATATATATATATATGTAATAATATAATAATAATAACGTATTACTTATATAAAAATAATTATTAGTTAAGAACTATTTTTATTATAAATGTGCAATAAAAATTATAAAACGCGATAAAAAATTATACATTTCTACAATTATGAAGAATAATCATATAAGTAGATAATAATGTAATTTCTTTGGTGAAATATATAATATGTATCTATATTGAGGACACATTCTTACACAGTGTACGGAAGAGAACAAGTTCAATTATTTATGAGATAATAAAAGAATAATGATATTTATGATATGTGTGTATTGATTAAGATAATATCAAGAAATATATAATAAACTCGCATTGATATAATAAACATAGTTATATAATTTGCCTTTTCATGCATTTAGATTAATTTCCATAAAACTTGTCGCAAAAAATATTTTCGCATGTTTTCGTGAATTTAAACAAATAGATAAATAAAAATTTATAATTAACTCGAATAAGTACACAGAGAGACGAAAAGCATAATACAAAAAAAAAAGAAATATCCAACATGTTCTTGCATAGCGTGTAAAAGAGAAAATAGAAGTTAAATATTCTTAATATGACATAGTTGTAATGAAATGGTTAATGTATCGATATAATGACTAAGATAATGTTAAAAACTATGTGATAAAAAACTGGCATTGATGTAGTCATATAATTTGTTTTTTTATATCGTATAATTTAAAATAATTACATAATTTGTCTTTTCTATTGAGAGATTAGAATCTTACATTTCCATAAAATTTTTCGCAAAAAATATGTTTTCAAATTAAACAAACAAAAAAGTTTAATTAATTCGAATAAGCGATAATATGCAGACAGACAAAAAACATAACACAGAAAAACGCAGAAACTCTTTAAAATATTCATTTATATGCTAATTAGTGACAATAATTTTTATTAAAAGTTGAAGTTTTTTTTCATTTTTTAAGACTTAATTCGATATTAATTTACATTTTTAATTTCTTTTTTCAATTTAATTTAATATTAATTTATATATACATATTTAGTTTTTTTTAATATTCAGTTTTAAAATACAAATTATATATGCATGCATAAAATATTGCTCAGTTGTTACGACATAACTTAAAGTTTTTTACAAAATTTCGTAATATTAATTTTAAAATACAATTTTCATGCAATAAGTAATGATATAATGATTATCGAAGAATAAGTACTTTGTACTTTTTTTTCAATGCGTGTTTTTCTTTTTTTATATTTAACATTATATAATGATATTATGTGTAAAAATATAAAAACATAAAATATATTATATTTTTTTTACGTTATAATGTAATGTTATAATAAAATTATAATTAAAATTAAAAATTATAATTAAAAAATTATATTAAAATTTTTTTGTTTCTGTTCTTTTTTGTAAGCAACTAAAATGATAATTTTTTAATTATATCGTTGTTGCAGCAAATGAGCGATAATTAATTTATTAAAATACGAACCATACTGCTTATCGGACAACAGATTATAAAGAGTACAGTTCGCAAGATAAATCATGATTGCGATGTTTTCAAATCCATATTGCTTTCTCTTAAAAGAACAAACATTCGATGTCAGAGGCCAGATGTAATTTCTCTCGTAATAAAGTGAATCTTTCGTACTGAAGTACATTAACAAGTAATAAGATCACATATCGTAATACAAACATGATTATTGTGACTCGGGACGTCTCAACTCATTCATCTCATTCAGGAATAGTCAGGACTGTCAGGAGAAGCTGGATGAAACGGGTGAAGTTGGGTAAAATCCAGTAAAGTCGCAAATATTGCAATCAACATAACCTCTCGTGTAACATAGTTCAGATACGATCAAACGAGATATGATAACTCACTTCTCCGAAACTGCTCTAGCAGAATTCTCCTGCGCTGCGTGATTTGCTCTCGCGAATGTACTTCAAATTCCTCGTGTATCACACTATCGGCTACTCGCCGAACTTGAATCGACGATAAGAGCATATACACGTGACGCAGCAACGACGACGCCGCGACACACCGCGACGCATACATTCTTACATTCCGAAATAACGACATGCAACTTCGATTCGATTTTGAATACGCAAAAATTCCAACAAAATTTTCTGTTTTTCCGCGAATTGATCAAATTCGATAAGTAAAGAATTAAACAAGTGTTACAATCTTTTTTCATTATTAATAAAAGATATCAATAAAGCTGTATCTATTTATGTAGATTTCACATTTTTCGTTCTGTTGAAAAGCAATTCGTTCATAAAATGTGCGTTTAAACTTGCATTCAGGCAGTAAATGCTATTTGTTTTGTTCAAGTTTTGTTCAAGAGGATAACGATTGGTTACTGTTAATAAAATTGTTAGCAACTTTATCGATATATTATCGATATATTATCGACCGATATATTATCGACATAAAATTAATGACAAAAATTGTATGTGTTCGAAATCAAAAGTATTCCGGTTCTTGCAGACTGCATGGCAAACGTTTCCATGGGTAATCAAAGTTTCAGTAAAAATATTTTGAAGCATTGATCAAATACAGTCAATTATTTTCTCATAGGGTAAAAAACTGGTTCAACGACTCTAATTCGCCCTGTATATTTAGATCATAAATATTCTAATATTAATATATATATTTTTGTATCACAATAACTAGATTCCAGTAATTCTAGGAATCATTTAATTTTTTAGAGAGACGACAATTAAAATTAAAACATACGCAATAGGCATTTAGGCTCTATTGATAATATTGCAAAAATTTTTGTAATCTGTGAGATTTTTGTCTGGCAATTTGAACTACAAGATTTCAAACTCAAGATTTTAAAATATTAGGCGAATATAATGAAATTAATATTATATACAGGAACTAGAGAGTATAACTCAAAATTTTAATTTTTAATTTATTTTTCTATCTTTTTTATTATTTTTAACGTTATTATTTTTATTTATATTTTTACAAATTTATGATTAAAAAAATTTTTTAATTTGATTTTTATTTAATATAATTTTTTTTTTATTTTATGTATATTATACCTATTTTATATTATACCTATTTTATATATATATATATATATATATTATATAAAGAATGTAATTTTACATATTTTAAATTATTAAATAAAAAGATCGATTGAATTGAAATTTTAATTAAATCGAGAAAATATCCATGAGATTACAAAATATTTGAGATCTCTTTCAGAGCGGTTAGCAGTAAATGCGCACAAAGCGGAAAGTGCACGAAATGTGAGGAAATATGGCCGCGATGATTGCGATACGTGTTCCTTGACGAAAGTCTGGAGGTTGGTGTCAATCAGTCAAAATGATCGTCTCTTTTGTTTCGTGACGAGCGAAGTAGAGCAAAGTCTAGCTTCAGCAACTGGCGTTCTCTTAACAACATGGAGTTAGGCCTGTCCAGTACGTTGTTAGCCGGTGATCCACGATTAATTGATCACATAGTAGGTGAAGTTAAATCCCAAGGTATTTTTGATCAATTCCGAAAGGAATGTATTGCCGACGTTGATACAAAGGTAATTCTCGTAGCTGATTCTTGACAACGACTTCTTTTGTAGAAAAAAATTAAAGTTTTCTGCCTGACCTCTTTGGGTTAAGGTGACCCTACATGGTCAATAATACTGATCAGTAATATTGATTAGTAATATTAACAGTACACATCAATATTTATAGTTTTTTTACAACCTTACACAATTAATATTATTGATAATATATTTCAATTTTGTTTTATGTACAATCTATTGCACTGTGACATAGATCCTAACAAAGTGATACTGATCCTCAAGAATCAAAATCCACATTACTCTCTACATCAGTATTCTACATCAATCCATCAATATTAATCATAATAATAAATTCAATAATAAATTTATTCATTCTAACGATATTACTGACCTAGTAGGATCACCTTTAGAGGTTAAATAGACATAATTAGGCCATGTTCATATTGCTGCTAGTTATCAGTGTATATATAACAAGATTTTCAGTATTGACAGTTAATTAGTAATAATAATATACGAACATGTCTTAGTATAAGGCATAACTGTAAAAAGCATAACTGTAAAAAATGTTAATTTTTATTTTTATAATAATGTGATACTCATGTGATTTATAATATTTATATAACAGAAGCTTTTAATAACCAATTATCGTTATATTTTTGTTAAGTTTTAATTTTTAGATTTGAATTTTTAATAGTGATGTACTATATATTTCTAGAACAAATATTGCATATATATTATATAAAAACTAACTTATTTAATAAAATATATATTAATATAATATATCTAATATGACATATGTATAATTTCAGCCTGCATATCAAAATCTAAGGACAAGGGTTGAAGGCTCTGTAAATTCTTTCCTCAGTAAACAAGTATGGAAACCAGATTTGAATAAAAATCAGCTCAGAGAAACTTTGCGCAAGCATATACATGATGCACCATATCTGGATGCTGGCGTGGAACGGATAGTGGACCAAGTGGTGAATCCCAAGGTCTATTCAGTTTTTATGCCACAAATAGAAGACGTGGTGTATAAGTTTCTGGGTATAGAGAGGCCAAAGATAAAAGAAAAGAATGGCGCTTGCGGACTTAAAGATTTATTACCTAAAGATTTGGACCCAGTCTCGCCAGAGTCTGATAAAAACAGCTTGAAGGATGAATCTCTCGAATCTATGGATATAAACAATGTAAATAATCTTGATGAAAAACAAGATGAGAAAGTTGACGAACAGAAGCCACAAGAAGGAGAAATATATAAGGATAAAAATAGAGCTGATTCAGAAAATGGATACATTTCCTTGGAAGAAAAAACTTTAGACGAAGCCTGTAAAATTTTAAGTAAAGATGGGAGTAATTCAAACTTAAACACAACTGCAAAATCGGATGATAAAGTGGATGAAGAAGAGGAAGAAGTCAGTCCAACGTTTGAGCCTATTGACATTATGAACTTAAATGAATCCAACATTTCCAACGATTCGCATTTATCGGGAATATCAGAATTAACGAGTCATCGATCTAGAAGTCCAAATTTCTCCAACGAATTGTCACGGGATAACTTTGAGTATAGCAATCAAGATTCTCAGCTTAGCAAAGTTTCCTCGGATTCTCGGCTGTCAATAGTGACAGACTTTGGTTCCTCTAATCATGCTTTAACACCAGTTCATGATTCCTCGAGAGATGAAACAACAAAGGATAAAGGCGAAGCTTTTATTAAAAATAGTAAAGATAATTTCAAAGCAATCAGAGAGTTCGATTTATCTAAAAACAAGTCGACTAAAAGTAGTTTTGATTTTGTTAAAAGTAAAGATATGCAAGATTATAAAGACACGAAAGATTTCAAGAGTACTAAAAGTGTATCTTCTAAAGAAAATTCTCGTGATGCCACAGATAGCACTATTAAAGATAAATATGAGCATAAAAATAAAGAGAAGAACAAAGACAGCGAATCCATCAAATCATCAAAAAGTACAAAAGAAAAAGCTGCTAGTAAGGAGACAAAATATTACAAAGATAAAAATAATGAGAGGAAGAAATCGAGTAGTGAAAAGTATGATAAACATAACAGCGAAAAGTACGATAAACACAGTAAAAGTAAACCTAAAGATAAAATTGATCAAGTCAAGGAAAGTTCTGACAAAATTAAAGATATTCCAGAAAATTTAAAAGATAATAGTAAATTTAAAGATGAGAAACCTAAGGAAATGGATAAAAAAGATAATATTAATAAGGAAGTGAAAGATTTGAAAGATATTTATAAGGAGAAAATTAGAGAGCTTCGAGAAAAGAAGGAATTGACTGAGAAA